>Ga0316202_10001222_pt1 | contig 21100 bp, 23 predicted proteins | sample 3monrhotite_MG_FD_204934 | JGI IMG/M metagenome (GOLD analysis project Ga0316202, IMG submission 204934) | Microbial mat bacterial communities from mineral coupon in-situ incubated in ocean water Damariscotta River, Maine, United States -... | ecosystem: Environmental > Aquatic > Marine >... | reverse complement strand
CGCGAGAGCCTGCCATGCCTGCACCCGCGCTTTTATGACTGCCCGCTGCGTCTGCTGTGCCGCCGTGGGATTCTTTAGAGATTTTGCGCTCGGTCGTGGTGGACGCATGACCGCATAGCCGCTCGGTCGCCGCTGAAATGTCAGCGTGCCGCCGATCGTACCATGAGCAGCCAGACTCAGCGCGGGACCAAAAACACGAGCCATGATAAAAAAATATGAAATTATAAATCGGGCAAAATCAGCTTTTGACCTGCGCGAATCTTGTTCGCATCCCGCAGGAAATGATTATTCTCGGCAAATATTTTTGTCCACTCCGTGCTGCTGCCATAGTATCGCTGCGCGATCTGCGCCAGCGTGTCGCTCGGCTTCACGATGTATATTTTCACGCTGCGCAGTCCCGCATGGCTGCGCTCCTCCGTACCTTTGCCATCGGCAAAATCCAAAAGTGGCGCAGGATCTACAAAACGACCCGCACGAAAACAGCCAAAGTGCAGATGCTCGCCATTCTCTCCGAGGGTAAAGCCCGAGTTACCCGCATAGCCGATGATCTCGCCAGCCTCCACCCGATCATCCAGCTGCACCGAGAAACTATCGAGATGCGCGTATTGTGTGTAGCCCTCGTCAGTCGCGATGCGCAGCTCATTACCATAGCCGCGCTCGCTCTCGTCCAGTCGTGCCAGCGACACCCGCCCCGCGTGCGCCGCCAGTACGGGCGTACCTTTGGGACAGGCGAAGTCCAAGCCTTGATGCACCTGCGCTTTGCCAAAGTATAGATAGCGCGCACCGAATGCTTGGCTAATACGGAAACGACCCGCCAGCGGATAATGAAGAGAGCTAAGCATCTTGAAAAAAAATTAAGCGAAGTAAAAACCTGCCAGCCGATTAAACGCCTGGCACAACTGGGTCTACCTCCACAGCCACGACGATACCGCCGACTTCGTCATAATTATCTTTCATGTACGCAGAGACAAAAGCATTAAAGCCTGAGATTTGCTTCGTGTCACCGTAAGTAGCCCACGCCAGCTTGCTCGCTGGGTCTGCGCTCGTAGCACCAGCTTTCCAGTAGCTGATCGCGTTTGCCATCACCTGTCGCACGGCTTGCTGCTTGACGGTGTTTGGGTTCGCAGGCTTAAACCATTGCTTCATGTACGCGCGACCTTTCCACTTTGCAGCAGTCAGGATTTTACCGACCGTACCGCTCGCGCCGACGGAGAGGAATGGTCCAAAAACTTTAGCCATGATGAAGGGAGTTAAGGAATGTAGTCGTGTGCAAAGCTACTCTTCCTTTTTGGACATGTCAAATGTCATAATGAATTATGATCAAAAATCATTTTGTAATGCTCCCACGCAGATAATCCCGCAGAAATGCGTGGTATGCAGGCAGGTTTCGTGTCGCGCCTTTCGCTTGCCAGACTATTCGTCTGTCTGCGCTCATGCCCTGCCATGCCCGCACGGCTGCCGCAAAGCGTTGCCTGCGGATCTTCTGCGCGCTGCTCGGTGGATTGCTCGGCTTGTAGTATTTTTCTTTTACGCAGATCATGCCATCCTTGCCGCGGCGGCGTTGGTAGATGCACAGCTCGGGGTCGTGATCGTTTGGCGGGATAGGTGCATCCTGCGCGTAGCTGCCGCGCTGTTTGCCCCATGCCATATGCGAGAGCAGCGGTGTTTTTACGATGACCATGCTAGAAAGATTAAATTAAATACCACCCATCAGGTCGGCTAGCCCTGCCTGCATCTTCTCTGCCATCGGGATGATCTCGGCGAGGCACGGCTCGCACACGGGAAAGCTCTGCGCCTTGCGTCGCTCTTCCATCAGCTTCGCGCTCATGCTCTTGCCGCAATATTGGCAGACCAGCCGCCCGTAGATGTCGCGCTCTTCATCGCTCATGTCGGGCGTGTTCAGCAGGGCGGCGGGTTGGGTGAATGCGTTATTGCGGCACGGGGATGCTGGGCGGTTCGACTTTTGTTTGCGTGGCGTTGTCATAGTTGGCATTGAGATAAAAGCGTAAAAAACGATTAAAGCCGCTCTCGGTCGTACCCGTGGCGTAGCTGTCCCAGTTTGTTTTATCCAGCGTGCTCAGCGTGCCGTTTTTCCATGCTGCCACCGCGTCGATGAAGACCGCGCGATGCGCGAGCTGCGCGGGCGACCGACTGCGTCGCTGCTTCACATGCTGGCGCACATAGTTCACCCCCTTGCGTATCGAGAAGACCACAGCTTTGCCCACTTGCCCGCGGGCATCGAGCGACATCATGGGGCCAACGACTTTTACCATCGTGAGGGAATTAAAAAATAAAAGTAAAATCTGCGCATTCAGTCATCAAAATATTCATGGGTGAACACATCGCCCGGGCTGCTGTTTTTCATTTCAAAATGATTCTCCGCAGCACGAGCGCTTGTCCATGTGCCATAGCGCGGCACAAAAAAATCCTCGCGCATCACTTCGCCGATCTCGTCGGTGATGAGCAAGTTATCAATCTGCATTTTTGCGTTGAGTGCCTGTGGGCGCAGCGAGCAAGAGACCATCATATATGCACGCGCGGGTGCGGTCAGCTGCATCGTGTAGCGTGTCCAGTCCGTGTCCACCTGCGGCAGATAGATGCGGTCAATATCGTAGGTGGACTGGCTACCGTTGAGCCAATTGCCAATGAGATCAAGATACGCATCGCGCATGTCGCCCGAGGTCGTGGCAGTCAGCTTGACCGAGACGGAAAAAGTAAACGGCCCGACGAGGTCGGGCAACTTCCAAAGTAAGTATGGACGCGATGGATTATCGCCGCCCGCGATCGTCAAGCCAAAGAGTTGATGTAAAGCGTGCGGCGTATCATGCGGCGCGCGCCCCGTGTCCTCGCGGTAGAGATAGTCCGCCACAAAAAGATCATAGCCATGCCCGCTGCCATTGGCGAGGAGTGCCGCGCTGTTCCATTCCTCCTGCTGGGCGGCTGCGAGTGCTTGCCATGCCGTCGCCACGGCGGGAAATTTTGTTGCAGCTCGTCGCTGCTCTTTGTTCGCGCGGGATTCGAGGATGACATTGCGCGTCGCGATATCGCCCGCCAGCGTCGTCATATCCAGCACCGCCTTTTTGCGCAGGTCAGTATATTCAGGCGGGATAGTGGGGTTATTTAGTTTTACCATCGTGGTGATCGTTGGGTTTGGGCGTGTTCAGCCCGAAGTAAAACGCCACGACTGAGACGAGCAAGCCGCCGACGATTCCGTCGATGTGCATGGAGACCAAGATCAAGCCGCCGACGATGACGACCAGCCCGATAACATCCCGCGGCTGCCATTTGTAAAATAAACTCATAGGACAATTGTAATATCGAAATAAAATAAATCAAGCCTGCCGAAAAAGTAAATTGAAATAATCCTGCACGGGTCGGACTTCCGCGCCGCCCGTCAGGCAAACCGAGCTTTCTATATTTGAGTGCATCGAGCGCAGTGAAAAATTGTGCGAGCCGATCAGCGCGTGGCTGCGGTCGACGATCACGAGCTTGCTATGCAGTGTTTGCGCTGCCCGCCAATGCTTCACTTGCGCACCCCATTGCGTCAGCTGCCGCGCCGTGCGCTCATTTACCACGCGGATTTTATCCGCGACATTGCCCGTGTGTAGTAGCACGCGAACTTTCACGCCGCGCGTCAGAGCATCTTTCAGCGCGAGATTTATTTGCTGCATTTTGTGCGGCGGATTCTTGCGCGAGACTGTCCATTGATACATCGCGATATCCACCGAGCCGCTGGCGGACGCGATCAAATGCAGGATTGTCTCGGCATAGCCGCGACTAATTATGAAACGAGCAGGCATGAGAAATGAAAGTTATTTTTTAGTTCGGGTGGCTTCGGCTTTTTCCAGCTGGCGCATGTTGCGTGAAAACATCATCAGCGAAGTGCAGTTGCTTTGCTGCATACAGCGGGCGATCAGCTTCTCGGGATAAGTGGCAAATATTTTTTCGACATACTTTTTCGGGTGTACTATTTTTCCTTCCATCCCGCTCACCCAGCGCACCATATCCAAAAATATTTTTGTATCCCTCTGAGGGTTCTTTTTATTCTTTTCGTTCTTGTCATTCTTGTTTGTGCGCGTTTGTTGCGCATTCGGTGCGCGCTTGATGCGCGTTTGCTGCGCGGTGTCGGTATCTGTCTCTTGGTAGCTTTGCCAGTTCGTCGCACGAATCAAGGTAAATTTGTTCGTCGCCTTGATCTTGATGACATGCGCGCTTTCGAGATATTTCAGCGCGCGAGCAAGCGTGCGCCGTGGCATGCGCAGCTGCCGTGACATCTTGAGTTGGCTAAAAATCCCACTGCCTGCATGGATGGTAAATGGGCTGTCATTCAAAATAATATTAGCTTCTTTATAATTTACCGATAGCAAAATATACATGAAGACTGCCAGATAGCGCGGGCGTGTCATGAGCGCGTTGTCCAGCAGGTTGCGGTGAAGTTTTATCCAGCCTTCGCTCATAAAATAGAAAATAAAATGCAATACAAAATCGACGGAGGCGTGACAGTCCGAGTACGGAGCGGCGGCTTTTTGGAATGCCGCCTTATCCGTCTCGGCTGCCTGCCTCGATAGCTCGCAGGATTTTTTTGCACTCGTTGATATCCCAAGTGTGCGCCTCGCGCTCGCTGACGCTTAGCCTGTCCCACTTTCGCTTTAGCTCTGCCTCGTGCGTGTCTACATGCGTGTGGACGGCTTCGTGCAGGGTGTCGAGCCAGTTAGGGTTCGATGTAGTGAATCCAGTTTTAGACATAGGAAAATGGGGGTTAGATGGTATTTTGCGAATATGCCGCTGCACACGCAGGCTGCGGTGCTGGCGATTGTCTCCGTAGATATTCAGCAATGCCCACGGGGCGATCACGCCGAGGAATATCACGATTGAGAGAGATGCGAGGTCATGTGTGGTCATGCAGGGGTTGTTTGATTAGTGGGGACTTTGGGCGGACGACCGCGACGATGTTTTGTGGGTAGTGGGTACTTTTCAGGATGGGCGGCAATATCTCGCAGGGTCGGCCCCCACTCCTCCAGCCATTCGATCATCGCGATCAAATCCGTCATCTCTTCGTCATCCTCAAAGCGTGCGGTAAGTGCGCGGTGCGTTCGCATGATTAAGAAAGAATGAGAGCCTTGCCAACTTTCGCAGCTTCGCGCGCTTCCGCGCCCGAGATCCGCTGCTCGCGGATAAAGCGCGTCACGCCGCCGCGACTACGAGAGCTTGCGCATTCGAGGTAGTCAAAGAACTTGAGCAAGATTTCTTTTGTGCGCGGTGTCAGTTGGTTTATCTCCATGGGTAGCGGGTAATAAAATAATGAAGTGGACTTGTCTAGCTAGCTTGATGGGCAGTTATGTCATAAGTAGTTAGGACATCGCAGCGCATAAAAAAAGGCATTAGGAGCTAATCCGTGGAGGATTGTAATCTTCATTATGACAAATGTCAATGTTTAATAAGCCTTAATCTTTGACTGGCATTGACAACGGACAGGATAATTATTACTATTGACCTGTTATTTACCCCCCTACCTATGGAAAACAGTAAAAAGGTCCTCGATCGTATTCGTCATCATGTCGAGCTGGTCGGCACGCCACTTACCAAGCTCGGCGAAGTGCTGGGCAGCAAGGCAAAAGATCGGCAATCCAAGATTAGTGCCGCCAAGCTCTTTCTCGCAGGCAAAGCTCGCTCGTTTTCGCTTGAGCGCATCCAAGCTCTGTCGAAGTTTTACGACAAAGATTTCTTGAATCAAAAGACTGCCCTCATGGCTGCCAGCCCGCGGGCGGATTTTGGTGTCGCGGTCAAAGTGGAAAAGGCGAACGAAAAACAGCTCGACAAGCTGCTGGTCGAAGTATCGGAGAGCGACACGCAGCTACTACGAGGTGTGAAATTGTCATCTCTTAGTGTCGAGGCAAAGCGCCTTATCCTCCGTGCTTATTATCGTTAATAGTATAAAAAGTTTATGCAGTCATTTTCTCACATTTCATCTAAATTTAATGTTCGGCTCTGTAGCATGTTCGACCTTAATTTTATTTTGCATGCAAAACAGCACCAGAAAAGCAGCAGCCAAAGGGCTGCACATCCGCGAAAAACTGGAGCGATTTGGTCCCGCAGGACTATCGGGGCAGGAGCTGCTAGCCATACTCTACGGGCAGCGACGCAACGAGGCGGCGAATTTGGAACTCGCCAGCAGCGTGATCGCGAATTATGGCAATCGCTCGATCGCCGACGAAAAAGATATTGCACGCATGCAGTCTTACAGCGAGCTACCCCGCGAAGCCTGCATGCGCACGATCGCGGCTTTCGAGCTGGGGCGACGCTATGCCTGCAAGCAGCACGGACGACCGCGCAAGATTCATACGCCCGTGGATGCCTACCGCTTGCTACGCGGACGGATGGAAGACCAGCGCAAAGAGTGCTTGTATGCCATTTATCTCGATGGGCAAAATCGGATTCTTCGCGAGGCGATCATCTCGATTGGCACGATCAATCAGACATTCATGCAGCCGCGGGACATCTTCGAGCCAGCGTTCGAGTGCAATGCGACCAGCATCGTCATCGCGCACAATCATCCCGACGGCGACCCCGAGCCGTCCATGGCTGATATTGCGAATACGAAAAAACTACAAGAAGCCGCCTCAATGATGCGCTTTGAGATTCTCGATCATATCGTCATCGGCAGCGACAGCTACCGCAGCATCCTCCAATAATTCCCCTCGTTATGAAAGCAGTCATCTACGCCCGCGTCAGCTCCGTCGAGCAAGCCGAGGGACACAGCCTCGACGCGCAGGTGCACATCCTCGAAAGCTACGCCGCGAAAAATGGCATCGAAGTTGTGCATACTTTCGCCGTCCCCGAGTCTGCCAGCGGCACAAAGAGCCGCAAGACTTATGCCGAGATGCTGCGTCTCGTGAAGCAAAAAAAGATTCCTGCCATCCTCTTCGAGAAGATCGACCGCAGCACCCGCAACCTCAAAGAGACCGTCGTGCTGGATGATTGGATCACATCCAACGCCAGCAATCAGGCGCATTATGTCAAAGAGAACTTGGTATTGCATCAAGGCTCGAAGTCGCACGACCGCTTCAAGCGGGATCTCTTCGTGATCTTGGCGCGGCAGTACATCGGCAATCTCTCGGAAGAAGTGAAGAAAGGACAAAAGGAATCTGTACGAAAAGGAATTTATCCAGGCACGAGCAAGCCTGGCTATCTATGCGCCGTAGGCAGAGGCGGACATGCACACGGGCAAAGTAAGAAGCCCGACCCTACCGAAGCCCCGAAAATAAAAGAAATGTTTTTGCAGCTTTCAAAGGGAACGCCCACAGCAGAAGTCTTTCGCTGGGCGAGCGAAACAGCCAAGATAAAAAATACGCGCAACGGTATTATTTCCCGCACGCGTTTTTATGTCATGATCCGCGACGCCTTCTACTGCGGGCAATTTATATGGGATGGCATACTGCACGACGAAGGACAGCATAAACCGATCGTCAGCAAAAAATTATTCTACAAAGTGCAAGATGTCCTCGACGGACGAGCCAACCCAGTACAGCGCAAGCAAAGCTACTTATTCCAGTCGCTCGTGCGCGATCATCGCACACAGCGAAAACTTGGCGTCAGCACAAACAAAGGGCATACCTACTACCGCCTGCGTGGACGCGGCAATAAATATATCCCCGAAGATGCGATTGATGAACAGCTACATATTTATCTATCCGACATCACGACAACTGCCAACTTCAAAGAGAAACTTGGCATAGCCATGAGAGAGTTTTTAAAGACCGCACACGCCGAAGTAGCCGAAGAAAGGAAGTCAGCCATGCTACAAGTAGCACGACTTGACCAGCAGCTTGCAAATGCCGAGATGCAATTGTTTGATGGGGCGATCGATAAAGAGCGTTTTGAGTTCCACCGCCAGCGCATTGCCGATGAAAAAAATGATCTTTTCAAAGATATTCCCGAGCAAGATGCGCGCAAAACAGACGCTATTGTAAAAACCGTCGAAGACTTTGTCGAACTCATAAAACTACTTAAAACAGGCTATATTCATCTTCCGAGGGCTGCAAAGGCACAATTAGCAAAAATCCTCTTGTCGAACATAGATGCAGACACCTCAAACATCTATATACAAGGTAAAAAGACAGTGCAAGCACTGTATGATTTACCTACCAATACCGTATGGCGCGAGAGACGGGACTTGAACCCGCGACCTCCGCCGTGACAGGGCGGCGCTCTAACCAGCTGAGCTACTCCCGCGTGAGAGCCGAGAGATTTTAGAGGAGGGTATAAAAGTATGCAAGCAAAAAGCCCCACATATCAGCAGGGCTTTTTGGATAGCAGCATGCTGCACATCATTTTTAATCTCTCTTCCAATTCCAAATGCGCTTTGCCATACCCCACACACCGCGCAGCACAATAACTGCAATCAAGAAATATACAACTGCCAACATAACAGACAGAATGACAGGTATCAATCCGATCGTTAATTTTTGAACAACATCATTTATCGAAGACACGGTTCGTTGGAGCTCTTGTTTCCAGCTATCGGTGATCTCGCGAAGATTAAGGATTTTGTCCTCCCAGATCGACACATTGAAACTCGTATATTTAATTCTTTCGAGCTGGCGCGCCTGTTCGGATGCCATCTGATCCAGCTGCTGGTTGAGACTAATTTTTTCCTGTGCCAGTCGGTCGATCGTATTTATCTTGAGGTCGATCAGCTTGGTGAGATTTTCGACATCGCGCTGCCGCGTCGCCAGCACCTGCAGCTCGGTGTAGCTCGCCTGTGCTTCATTCAGAGCGGCCTCTTTTTCAGTGAGTTGCTGCCTGAGTATATCGACACGACTTTCATTATCTTGGATTGTTCGCTGGATCGTGTAAACATTTATATTTACATCTTTGGGGTCATACTTTTTGAGAAGTGCCAAGATCTCCCCTTCGCGCTCGCGCAATACTTTAAAAGTATAATTACAGCCACTCTCCGACTCATTTGCATTTTCAAAAATAATTTCAGCATTAGTCTTGAGCGCAGCGATACCATCGCAGATCTCTACTTTATCGGTCGGACGGTAATTGACCGAATAATCGCGCACTTCAAAATCTTCAGCATGTTCATCGACTCCTTCGTCTCGCGGTATCGGCGGGATAATACCCATCTTATTTGTCGCGAAACTCGCATCTTCCATCATCATGGAATCAGCATTGCTCCCGCCATAGCCCCCACGATATTGATTATTCGCAAGTGGCTCGATGACTGTGCGAATTGAAAAGGAAATAAGCATCGCGACCAGTGATAGTCCGACAAAGCCGAGCAAGATCGCCCCAGCGACTTTGCCAATGCTTTTCAGTGACCAATCAAAGTTTTGGAAAGGATTCATAAAAATATGATTAATAGTAAAAATAGCTTACTCCTTTGGAATAAAATACAAAAATTTATTCCCACTCGATCGTTCCTGGCGGCTTATTTGTGAGATCATAAAAGACGCCCGTGATGCCATCGATCTCTCCGACTTTCTTCGCAAACTCGGAGACCGTGCCGGCTGGCAGGCGCGAGAAGGCTGCTGTCATTGCCTCCTGACTATCGACGGGACGCAGGATAATAGATTCCGCATCGCCAGTCGGCGAGACGGGCGCGAGCACGACGGGCATTTGCCAAACGCTGGCATACGCCTTCTTTGCTTTTAGCACTTTCAGCACAGCTGAGTCAGCCTTTTGCAGCAGTGCTAAGCGGTCGGTGGTCATACCTCCTGGGCGCAGGCGGTACATTCGCGGGGCTTTTTTATCGGTCAGGCTGAGTATGACGCGGTTGATCTCGGGAAATTTTTGGATGATCTCAGTCGCAGCTTTGTCCAGCTTGTTCCAGTCGCGGCTGGCAGTGAAGATAGCAAGCGGGTTGCGATAGGTGCGCGCATCGCCCTGCACACCGACAGATTTGATCGGCAGTACTTTGGCATCCAGCTGCCACTTGCGACGGACCTCTGCTTCGATACGGCTGGTAGTCACAGGCTTGCTCGGCTCATCGGCACAAAGGCAGCGCACACCGAGCCCTGGCCCGGGAAAAGGGTGGCGGTCGATCAGTGCGGCTGGTAATTTTAATTTTCTACCAACCTCGCGGACTTCATCTTTGTATAGCTCGGCAAGCGGCTCGATGACGAGTCCTTTCGCGATCATTGCCTCCACCTCGGGCACGCGATTGTGATGTGTTTTTATTTTGTCAGCATGTTTTGTGCCGCCACTTTCGATCGTGTCGGGATAAATAGTCCCCTGCCCGAGTAGCCATTGTCGCGGGTTGAATTTCATTTGCTTGAGCACCTTTCGCTGCACTTTGAGAAAGACACGCCCGATAATTCGACGCTTGTCTTCGGGGTCTTTGGCATTCTTGAGCGCAGCGAGGAAATGCCCTGCCTCCTCGGCAACATGCAGATTGTCAAAGCCAGCCTTTTGCAAACTCGCCAAGACGAGCTCGGCTTCATTTTCTCGCATCATGCCATGATCCACGAGCAAGCCATAAACACGCTTTTTTCCGAGCGCCTTTTCGAGCAGCGCAAAAGCAACCGTGCTGTCCACCCCACCCGAGACAAGCAAAAAGACTTTCTTGCCCCCAACTTGTTTTTTAATTCGCTTAATCTCATCCTTCAGAAATTGGTCCATTGTCCAGCTCTTTTTTGCTTTTGTAATTGCCACAAAATTATTGAGTAGTTTTTCGCCAACCTCAGTGTGCACAACTTCGGGGTGAAATTGCACGCCCCAAATCTGCCGTTTTTCGTCAGCGACAGCTGCAAACGTGCATTCTTTTGTCTTCGCCACTGCCACAAAACCCTTTGGCAGCTCGGTTACTTCATCGAAGTGACTCATCCAAACTGTCGATGTTTTCGCAAGTTTAGTAAATAATTTTGATGTACCGCCGATGGTCAGCCTGGCTGGTCCGTATTCTGGCATTTTGCCCTTTTTCACTTTGCCGCCGAGCAGCTTCATCATCAGCTGATGCCCATAGCAAATAGCCAGCGTCGGCAACCCGAGCTCGAAGATATTTTTATCGACCGTCGGTGATTCCTTCGCAAGACACGATGCCGGTCCGCCCGAAAGAATGATCCCTTTCGACTTCGCAAGATGCTTCACATCGATATCTTCGGCATGCACGATCTCGGCATAGACACCCGCGCGACGAATGCGGTTAGCGATGAGGTGCGCATACTGACCGCCGAAATCGATGACCGTGATCGTATCCATCTTGATTGGGAATTAATTACATTAATTTTAGCAGATCAATCAAATCAGGAATCTTTATTCTTTGCTCTGCTGCCTTTATACTAGTTCCGTGATTATCTTCGATGAAGTAACGAAAAAATACGGTCATGCTGTCATTCTCGACCGTGTCAGCCTGCGGATCAGCGGCGGTGAATTCGTGAGTGTGATCGGCGCCAGCGGTGCTGGAAAATCTACTTTTATCAATCTACTCATCGGCGCACTGCGCCCGACCAGCGGCACGGTGACCGTCGATGATCTCGCGATCGGCGAGCTAAATGATGAGCAGCGCGCCCTCTATCTGCGCCGCCTCGGCATTGTTTTTCAAGATTATAAACTGCTGCCAAAGAAGACCGTCGCCGAAAATGTCGCCTTTGCGCTGGAAGTATGCGGTGCCACGCATGAAGAAATTGCCAGCCGTGTCCCAGAAGTACTAAAAATCGTCGGACTAGCCAATCGTGGGAATGCCTTCCCTGCCGAGCTATCCGGTGGCGAACGCCAGCGCGTCGGCATCGCCCGCGCCCTCGCACACGAGCCAGCTCTCATCATCGCCGATGAGCCCACGGGCAATCTCGATCCTGTAACTGGCCAGAGTATTATAGATCTACTACTCGATATCAATGCTGCTGGCAGTACTGTTATCCTTGCCACGCATGATGCCAACACGGTAAATCGTATTCAAAAACGTGTCATCCAGCTCGAAGACGGCAAACTCATGTCTGATCGCATTGGCGGCTACGAATAGCTAACGCCCTTTAAAGTAACCAAACAGTGCTGCTATAAAATTAGTCGAAATGACCGCGCCACAAAATATGCACAATACACAATACATGCCGATAAAGGCATATTCATTATAGAGAACGAAGAAATTGAACATGAGACCCATCCCAGACAGGACTGCCAATCCAAAATAAAAGTCCTGTGACCGTGTCGCATGCATCGCTCGATATGCCAAATACATGAGCGCGGGATAAACTACCAATGCTATCGTGCAGGCTGGCAAGCCAAACACTTGCGAGTATTCACTCGTGAGCACGCCAGAACAAGATAGAGTACTACTCAAATCACAGATCGCATCTAAGGGATCACCGTATTGCAATCTGAAGAACAGCTGTGTGAGATACGCCGCATTGATCAGGCCAAGCGTCGAAAGCACAAAAATGATTTTGGCAGGAAGATTTTTCATGCGCACAAATTAACAAAAAATAAAAAAAGAGGCAACAAAAAACGCATAATAACAATTACAAAGACCCAAAGATGTGCCGTCTGAATACATGCGATATATGTAATATAATGAATAATACACGAGCTTTTCTAAGAGATACATTAAAATGGAAATAACTGCTAAAATCTGCGCATGATTTCTTTTGCCAAGAAATATAAAGCTGCTGGCGTCAATATCGCCGCAGGTGACGCAGCCAGCAGCCTCGCCGGCAAGCACGCTGCCAGCACCTTCCCTGCTGCCAGCAAACGCAAAATCGGTAAGCCAGTACGCATGCCCGGTGCATTCGCAGGGCTACTTGATATGGGCAGCTATTATCTGGTGCAATGTGACGATGGCACGGGCACCAAGATGGTCGTCGCCGAACAAATGAAGAAATACGATACTATCGGACAAGACCTGCTCGGCACGGTCGTGGATGATGCCACCTGTCTCGGCGCAGAGGTCATGTCTGTATCCAACACGCTCGATGTACCAAAGGTCGAGCCAAAAGTAATAGATGAACTACTAAAAGGTCACGCGCGAGCCTGTAAAAAAGAACGAATCGCCATCCCCGGTGGTGAGATCGCCGAGGTCGGCGATACAGTCAATGGGATTGTCTGGAATGCTACTGGTGTCGGTCTCGTCGACAAAAAGAAACTCATCGATGGTAGTAAGATAAAAGTTGGTGATGCAGTCATCGCGCTGCAAGAAAAAGGAATGCGATCAAATGGATTTAGCCTCGCACGAAAAATCCTCGAAAAGGCATTTGGCAAAAATTGGCACAAGAAAAAATATGGCAAGAAAACCTGGGGCGAGCTACTCCTTACGCCGAGCAAAATTTATCACAGCGGTATTCTCGAACTTGTTGGACGCTTTGGGCAGCAGGCAAAAGTGAATATCCATGGCATCGCGCATATCACCGGCGGTGGTATACCGGGCAACCTTCCGCGTGTCTGGAAATATCATAAAAATAAGAAACTCGGTGCAAAGCTGGATAATCTCTGGGCAGCACCAGCTTGGATACAAGAAATGATTCGACTAGGGAAAATTAGCCGTGCAGAAGCCTACGAAGTCTGGAGTATGGGCAATGGCATGCTCGTGATCCTTCCGCAAAAGGAAGTTGTGCTCGCACTGCGCCTGCTGAAAAAAGCTGGCGTGCAAGCAAAAGTAGCCGGCGAAATTACGGGCGATGGCGAGATCACTTTTTAGTAAAACATAACTGCACTAAACAAAAACCCTGCTCTGGCAGGGTTTTTTAGTATGATATGTGAAATTGATTTAATATTTCGCCAAATGAGCAAAGGCCTTGTTGGCTGCTGCCATCTTGTGTACTTCTTCCTTCTTCTTGCAGGCTGAACCTTCGCCCTTTGCTGTTTCCATGATTATATCAGCAAGACGCAGATACATATCTTTGCCTTTGATGGCGCGCGCAGCGTTGATAATCCAGCGAAATGCGAGAATGCGCTGGCGATTTGGGCGGACCTCCATCGGCACTTGATACACGCCACCGCCAACACGCTTTGGGCGCACCTCGATAGATGGACTGGCCTGCTCGATAGCCTGTGTAAAAAGCTCAGTCGGTTTGTCATTGCCGCGCTTCTTTAGCTCGCCGAGCATGTTTGCGAAAATGCGGCGAGCGATTGATTTCTTGCCACCCAGCATGATGCAATTGATAAATTTTTCCTGCAGCGGATCGCTGCCAGGAAGGAGCCGTGTTTTGAATGGGATGCCGTCGATGATGGAACGTTTCATAAAATGAGAGGTTAGATAGAAATAGTGGGTACTAGCGGCCTCCGCCGCGCCATTCCCCAATTAATTTATTTGTCTGCTTTTGGACGCTTATTGCCATACTTTGAGCGACTCTGACGGCGATCAGCCACGCCCTGCGTATCGAGCACGCCACGAACGATATGGTATTTCACACCTGGAAGATCCTTTACACGACCGCCGCGGATAGCAACCACGCTGTGCTCTTGCAGGTTATGGCCTTCGCCGGGAATATATGCAATGACCTCAAAGCCATTGGTCAGGCGCACGCGAGCGACCTTTCGAATAGCTGAGTTTGGCTTCTTTGGGGTGGTTGTATAGACACGCACACAGACACCGCGCTTTTGCGGGCAACCGCGCTGCATCTCGCGGCTCGATGATTTGATCGAGTTTGAGATGACTTGCATAGCAGGAGATTTAGATTTCTTGTGCTGTGCAATGCGCGGCTTGCGAATGAGTTGATTGATAGTAGGCATAACGCTGATAAAGAGGAGTTAGATCTTACAGATAGATGATAAAAAGGGCAACTTAGGCAGGCATAGCCTCGGGATGCATGCGCTGATAGATAGCACCCGCCGGAATGAGCTTACCGATAATGACATTTTCCTTGAGGCCGGTGAGTGTATCAGGCTTCTTGGTCGTCGATGCTTCGACGAGCACGCGGATGGTTTCTTGAAATGATGCGGCAGACAGCCAGCTATCGGTAAAGAGAGATACGCGGGTCAGTCCGAGCAGCAGTCGCTCGGCTGTTGCTTCATTTTTGCCGAGCTCTTTCATTTCAGCATTTAGCTTGCGGAAACGAATCACATCAGCCACTTCGCCAGGTAATAGTGACGTATCACCTTGATCGACAATACGCACCTTTGCCATCATTTGGCGGACAATGGTTTCGATATGTTTGTCATTGATCGTTTGTCCTTGCGCTGCGTAGATAGACTGTGCCTCTTTTACGATATAACGCTGCACGGTGTATTCATCTGTTAATTCAAATAGGCGGCGGAGATTTTGGTGACCTGCGGTCAGCTGATCGCCGACATGGACCATATCCCCTGTCTTTACGCGGAGCATGGTGCGCCCTGGAATCTCGTATTCGACCTCCATGGCCTCGCCGTGACGAACAATAATCTTGCCATTTGAGATGGCATCAATGAATCCGCCGTGCTTGGCCTTGATGGTTATCTTACTATCTGTTGCGCGAGCAATGATCTGCTTGGCACGCACTTGCTGTCCTTCTTTTACGTCAGATTTGTAGGTCATTGGCACATCATAGCTATCGGTACTCGTGCCAGCGGAAGTGATGATAACTATGGTCTTGCCATCTTTCTTGATGACCTTTGCTTTGCCAGATACCTCGGCGAGAATGGCTTGGCTCTTTGGTGTGCGAGCTTCGAAGAGCTCCTCCACACGAGTCAGACCCTGCGTAATATCCCCTTCGCCAGCGACACCACCCATATGAAAGGTGCGCATCGTTAGCTGGGTACCCGGCTCACCGATCGCCTGCGCAGCGATAATACCGACAGCGGCGCCAATCTCGGCGGTCTTGTTGGTGCCCAGATCCCGACCATAGCAGTGCTGACACACGCCATTTTCTGTCTCGCAGGTCAGGACTGATCGTACGACGATATTATCCAGCTGCTGCTCATCAATGAGACGGCTCAAGTCTCGATCGACCTCTGCGCCAGCATCGGCAATCACTTCGCCCGTCTTTGGGTGCGTCAGCGGCTCGGCTAAAGTGCGTCCAAAAAGGCGTTCAGACATTTTTTCGCCGATCTTTTCAGATTCAGCGCGCGTAATAGAGAAGAAATATTTGGTGCCACATTCATTTTCCTTGACGATAATATCCTGCACAGCATCCACCAAACGACGCGTCAGATAACCCGCTTCGGCAGTTTTGAGCGCTGTATCCGATTTACCTTTGCGCCCACCGTGCGTCGCCGTAAAGTACTCGAGAATGGTAAACCCTTCTTTCAGCGAAGATTTGACTGGCAGCTCGATCGTCTTACCTGCTGGATTGGCCACGAGACCTTTCATGCCAGCTAGCTGGGTGATCTGTCCCCAGTTACCACGAGCACCCGAGTCAACCATGATATAAATATCATTGTCTTTCTCAAAGCCTTCTTTCATGGATTTACTAATGGCATTCTTGGCATCTGTCCAGATAGACAGGGTATGCTGATACCGCTCATCATCTGTCAGCAGACCTTTCCAATATTGATTATTGATTTGGCGCACTTCTTCATCTCCTGCAACGATCTCTGCATGTTTGGCATCAGGAATGATGACATCATTTAAGGCTATGGTGAGTCCTGATTTGGTGGCAAATTTGAATCCTATTCGCTTGAGATCGTCACACAGCCGCGCAACGCGCTCTTCTGTGGTGACCTCAAATGCGTCTAAAAGCAGCCTCTTGAGCTGCCCTTTGCCAAAGGTTTCATTGATATAATCAATCTCCGTCGGGAAAAATGAATTGAGAATGACACGACCGATCGTCGTCTCATGAATAACACCGTCAACACGGCATTTGACCTTGGCATGCAGCGTCACAAATTGTTGGCGATACGCATTGACTGCCTCGGAAATACTGGCAAAGGCCATACCTTCACCCTTTTCGTTATCTTTTGGCATGGTCAGATAATAACAACCAAGCACCATATCCTGCGTCGGTGTGACCGTTGGCTCACCGGCAGTTGGCTTTAGCATGTTGCGTGCGGCTGAGATCAGCTCGCGCGCCTCGGTCTGGGCGGCAGTGCTGAGTGGCACGTGCACAGCCATTTGATCACCATCGAAATCCGCATTGAACGCAGGACACGCGAGTGGGTGCAGCTGGATAGCCTTACCTTCGATCAGCACTGGCTGGAATGCCTGAATACCGAGGCGATGCAGTGTCGGCGCACGGTTGAGCAGGACATAGCGACCGTCGATCACACGATCGAGCGCATCCCACACTTCGCGGCGACCCCAGTCAATCAGCTTTTCAGCTGACTTCACATTGTGAGCCAGCTCATGCTTGATCAGGTCACCGATAACAAATGGCTTGAAGAGCTTCAGCGCCATTTCTTTTGGCAGGCCACACTGGTGCAGCTTCAGCTTTGGACCGACGACAATAACCGAACGACCAGAGTAATCAACACGTTTACCGAGCAAGTTTTGTCGGAAACGACCTTGCTTACCCTTTAGCATGTCGGAGAGTGATCGCAGACGGCGCTTGTCGCCAGCAGAAAAGACGGCCTTGGCAGCGCGAGCTGAGTTATTGAGCAGTGAATCGACTGCCTCCTGCAGCATGCGCTTTTCATTTCGGGCGATGACTTCTGGCGCACCGATCTCGAGCAAGCGTTTCAGACGATTATTACGATTGATAACACGGCGATACAAATCATTCAGATCCGACGCAGCGAATCGACCGCCATCGAGATGCACCATCGGACGCAGATCTGGCGGAATGACTGGCAGCACGCTCATGATCATCCATTCAGGTTTTATGTCTGCGCGTTTGAGTGCCATGGCCAGTTTCAAACGTTTGATGAGCTTTTTGTGTTTTTGACCAGTCGAGCGCGTGAGCTCTTCTTTGCGCTCTTTGATGAACTTGTCGAGATCAATATCTGCAATAATCTCACGAATAGCCTCCGCACCAATGCCAGCCAAAAAGACATGACCAAATTTCATAGATAGATCGCGGTACTTCACCTCAGAGATGACTGCGCCTGTGCGCAGCTCGACGAGCTCTTCTTTGCTGGTGTGATACTGCTCGGCAACCTCTTCGAGAGCGGCGCTGCTCTCTTCTTCCAGTTTGGCGATCTGCTCGATAGCTTTCTTTTTGTCGATTGCATTTTTTTTGTGCCCGAGCTTCATTTCATTGAGCTTTGTGTGAAACTCTTCTTTCACACTTTTTTGCTGTTTTTTATACTCTTCTTCGAGCAGCTCCAGTGCTTTATCACGCTCTTCGGTATTGACCGATTTGATAATATAAGCGGCAAAATACACAACTTGCTCGATCGTCTTGATCGGTGCGTCCAGCAAGAGGCCGATACGACTCGGCGTGCTGCGCAGGAACCAAATATGCGTGACTGGCACGGCGAGTTTGATATGAGCCATGCGTTCGCGACGCACGACCGAGCGCGTCACTTCGACACCGCAGCGCTCACAGATAACACCCTTATATCGAATGCGCTTGTATTTACCGCAATAACATTCCCAGTTTTTCGTTGGGCCAAAGATCTTTTCACAAAAGAGGCCGTCGCGTTCGGGCTTTTGCGTGCGGTAATTGATAGTTTCTGGTTTTGTGATCTCACCGAAACTCCATGACATGATCTGCTCGGGACTCGCAACACCGACCGTGATCGCATCAAATTTTTGGAGCTTGTCCTTATCGTGAACAGGATCTGTGATAGTAGCCATAAAAGGAAGGGATTTAGTAAATAAGAGGAAGGAACATGCCTATTTATTCTGCACTGAGATCTTCGTTCAGCTCATGAGCTGCCGTCGCGCCGTGTGCATCTGCCTCGGCTTCATCGGTAATCTCGGCATCTGCTGCGTGAAATTCGCTGATTTGGTCAATGACAGGCACCGTCTCGCCAATATCTGCCTCTTCTTTACTGATGGCAATCGAGAGCCCTTCTTCTTCCTCGAGCGAGAGTGCTTCATTTACATCCATTTCGCTGCCGCGTTGATTGTCGATGAGATCGACATTGAGACCGAGACTTTGAAGCTCTTTGACCAGCACGTTGAATGACTCGGGGGTGCGTGGGCGGCGGATCTCTTCGCTCTTTACGATAGCTTCATATGATTTTGATCGGCCGTAGACATCATCTGATTTGATAGTGAGTATCTCTTGCAGGGTGTGTGCTGCGCCATAAGCCTCCAGTGCCCAGACTTCCATCTCACCGAATCTCTGCCCACCGTGCTGTGCCTTGCCGCCGAGCGGCTGCTGAGTGACCAAAGAGTATGGACCGACGGAGCGAGCATGAATCTTGTCTTCAACAAGATGACTCAGCTTTAGCATGTATTTCACGCCGATGACTGTCTTGTAATCAAATGGCTCGCCTGTCATGCCGTCGGTTAGCTGGACTTTGCCATCGCGTGGCATGCCTGCCTCTTCGAGTAAATCATGAATTTTCTCTGATGAAATACCATTGAGTGTTGGTGTCGCTACATTGTAGCCAAGTGTGCGCGCAGCGAGACCAAGGTGCGTCTCCATGACCTGCCCAATATTCATACGGCTCGCCACACCGAGTGGATTGAGCAGGATATCGACTGGTGTGCCATCGGGCATGTATGGCATGTCTTCCTCGGGCACGATAATGGAAATAACACCCTTGTTGCCATGGCGACCAGCCATCTTATCTCCGACCTGCAGACGGCGTGTCTGCGCGATATACACATGAATCTGACGGACCACGCCGAGTGGCAGCTCGACGCCATCCGAACGAGAAAATACCTCAACATTGACTACTTTACCGCCTGTGCCACCCGACATGCGCAGCGACGTGTCTTTTACATCGCGACTCTTTTCACCAAAGATAGCGCGGAGTAGTCGCTCTTCGGCTGTCAGCTCGGTCTCGCCTTTTGGTGTGATCTTACCTACGAGCAGCTCAGCCTCGGTCACATATGAACCGACCTGCACAATGCCATCTTCATCGAGATTTTTTAGACGTTCATCGCCAACATTTGGGATATCACGGGTGACCTCTTCCATGCCGAGTTTGGTATCACGCACATCGACGATATAATCCTCGATATGAATCGAATCGTATTTACCTTCGCGGACAACGCGATCCGAGATAATAATAGCGTCTTCGAAGTTAAAGCCATTCCAGCTCATGTAGGCTACGAGCAAGTTTTGTCCGAGCGCGAGCTCGCCGCCATCCATGGCTGCACCCTCAGCGAGCACATCGCCTTTTTTAAACTTTTCACCACCCTCGACCGCTGGTCGCTGGTGCATGCAGGTACCCTGATTACTGCGTGTGTAATTGATAAGATCATGACGAATCTTCTTGCCCGTCTTATACATGATCTCTATATGAGCAGCATCGACACTGAGCACCTCGCCAGCCTCTTCGGCGATGATGATCTGATCTGAATTCTGAGCGGCGACAGCCTCCATACCTGTACCGACGACTGGTGCCTTGGCAGAGATGAGGTTCACGGCTTGGCGTTGCATGTTCGATCCCATCGATGCACGCGTATTATCATCATGCTCGAGGAAAGGAATGAGCGATGTCGTGAGTGAGATAATCTGATGTGGCACGACATCAATATGTGTCACATCATTGACATGCACGAGCGTCGGCTCACCCTGCGTGCGCGCAGAGATACGTGTCATCGTGAAATTATTGTTTTCATCGAGCGTTGAGTTTGCCTGCGCAACCTTCAGTACGAGCTCTTGTTCGGCATCATAATATGCATAGCTCGTCACGGTATATGCACGCACGGGACAGCTGTCACTCTTCTCTTTCTTTGCTTCGGCAATCAAGATCTTAGCACCATCTTTGGTGATCTGCTCGCCAGCCTTCACGACGACTTTGCGACCATCCTTGATATCGTGCTTAGCAAGGCGCTTTACTAGTTCTTCTGTCTTGGCAGGAGCATCTTGCTTTACGTCGCGATATGGCGTCTCAATAAAGCCAAACTCGTTGATACGAGCATAAGTAGCCAAGTGAACCACGAGACCAATATTTGGGCCTTCCGGCGTAGCAATCGGGCAAATACGACCATAATGACTGGTGTGCACATCACGAACATCAAAACCAGCACGCTCGCGTGATAAACCGCCCGGACCCATGGCCGAGAGACGACGCTTATGCGCGATCTCGGCGAGTGGATTGGTCTGATCCATAAATTGGCTCAGCTGTGAGCTGGCGAAGAACTCGCGAAGTGACGCCGTCACTGGACGGCTATTTATCAGCTGGGTCG
>Ga0316202_10001221_pt1 | contig 21106 bp, 29 predicted proteins | sample 3monrhotite_MG_FD_204934 | JGI IMG/M metagenome (GOLD analysis project Ga0316202, IMG submission 204934) | Microbial mat bacterial communities from mineral coupon in-situ incubated in ocean water Damariscotta River, Maine, United States -... | ecosystem: Environmental > Aquatic > Marine >... | reverse complement strand
AGGATGCTTACAATTAATGGGTAGTAAAAACTACTTCAACCCTAGGCTTAAGCGGATTAACCCTGCGTATATTGCAGAGAAAAATAAATTCAATGAGGTTAAGCAAAAATCTAACGCTAAAAGAAGTAGTGAAGTCAAACACCGCGACACGAAGGGGGATAGATAACACCCCTGATCAGTGGGCAATCAACAATATCCAGGCTGTAGCGGACCATATCTTTCAACCAGTGCGTGATCACTTCGGCGTACCTATCGGGGTTACTTCTGGATTTAGATGTAAAGAATTAAACAAAGCCATTGGGGGCAGTAAATACTCTCAGCATATGATCGGGGAGGCTATTGATATAGACGCCGATATGTATGGGGGGGTGACTAACTCGGAGATATTCGATTTCATAAAGAAGAACTTAGAGTGGGATCAGATGATATGGGAGTTCGGCGATGACGAAAACCCTGCCTGGGTTCATGTCTCTTATAAAGAGTCAGGGAAGAACAGGAATCAGATCAAGCGAGCTTACAGAGACGAAAAAGGAACCTATTATAAAGTAATCTAATGGCAAAGCAATTAAACAATTTCGCACCTGAGGAAAACAAAGTTTCTCGACCAGGAGTGCACGCTAAGACAAAGACGTCAAGCAATAAGCGTAGTAAAAACTATAAGAAAGCCTATAAAGGGCAAGGGCGTTAAAGTGAGTTATAAAAACGCTGTACCGCTAGCCTACCTTTCTGCGTCATCGCATAGCGAACTCTGTAGTTATATTTTGTCTCATCACGGAATAAGTGATCCTCTAGAGTCTGGGACGGCGTAAGTTTATCGAAGTGTTTATACAGGTACCCGCCAGATACTAACGGGTATATCATTCTGTCGGCTAGGTTCTTTTTATACATACCGTAGTTCTCTGCCACCCACGATATAGTAAAGAATTCCAAATCGTAAACGAACAGCATTAAATTAAGGTAAGACCTAGTAAGGTCTGGATTGCTATCCAGGAAGTCGTGTGTAGCACTACGTAAATTCTTTAAGTGGTTGTTCTTTACGTACTTGTCTGGAAGCTTTGACATCTCCCTAAAGAGTCTTGTCTTTTTAACTGTTGACTTAGGCATCTGAATTGTGTCGTATATTTGACTTAAACAAATTTACATCATGAACCCGAAAGACACCCTCTTCTTTGCCGAAATGTATTCCCTCGTCAAAAAGATGGAGGATACGATTGATGAGTTCGAAATGAAAGACCGCACCCTGGCCTCTATTGTAGTGGGGGTGATAGACTTTGATGCCGTTGAGGACGGTGACGAAAGCGCAGAAATGAAAACGATGTACAGCTTTAACCTAGAAAGTAGATCGGAGCTAGAGACATTAAAGAGTGTAATGGACACCGCGTATTCGGAAGACGAATCATTAGATGATCTCCTTGGTGACTTGGGTATATCCCTAAACTAAAATGGAAGGACTTATTAGAAAGATTGTCGTCGGTAAAGAACCGAAAGACGGCATGGCTTATTACATCGGAATGAAGGCTGGTAGGGGTGTCGTATCCGCTATACTGGAAGATGAACATCACCTGCATAAGTTTGGCAAGAAGAGATATCTTGTATATATTGAGAACGACGAAGGTACCTTGCTATGGAAATCCATAGACGAGATGCCGTGTATGCTTGAATTTGATTTAAACTTTTAATTAATGAAGACTTTTAATTTGTTTGTCGTCGAACTAAAAAAGACGGTAAAAGACACCATCACAACTAGTGGTGGCCTAGAGTTATACATAGATAATAAATTCAATGAATTTCAAAACAGAGTTACAGAAGGTCCTGTCGTCGCTGTCCCGTTTAGGTACAACACTGGCGTCAAGCCTGGAGACACGCTTTACTTCCATCATCTCGTGGTTATCAATGAAGGTCAGCCACTTACTGGTAATGATAATCACTACCTTGTCAAGTATGATGAAGATCATGCTATCAATAATCAAGCTATTGCTTTTAAAGATAGCGATACTGGTAATATCCATCCCCTCGCGGGTTGGAGCCTTCTTGAGCCTATCGAAGAAAAGAAGGTTAAAGAGTCGGAGGTTATCGAGGTTGTTAAATTTGAAAAGAAACTACCAACAAGAGGTAAGGTCGCATTTACGAGTTCTGGGATTGAAGAGATAGGACTTAAGGTGGGCGATGTAGTTGGTTTTCAAAAGAACATGGACTACAGAATTGAAATAGAAGGTAAGGAGTATTACCGAACCCGCACAGAAGACTTGATGTATGTCGAAGTCTAAATTCACTACCGTAAGCGCCGCTAGAAGGCTCATGCAAAGTATGGAGATAGCTATTAATAACATGATCGAGGAAGTCAAAAAGCCAGTAGACCCCGAAGCGGGCGGCTCTGCGCGTAAGGCCGAGCTCCAATCCATAAAGCAAACTGCTATCGACTGTAAAGAGCTTTTGGTGGAGCGCCAGAGGCTAGAACAAATGGTTAAAGAACTAAACGACAATGGAGAAATCGAAAAAGACAAAGACTACTCAGGAGGATTCGCAGAAAGATTCTCCAAGTAGCGCGAGCGGACTCATATACTGGGACGACTATAACTTTGATAATCAGTCAGTTACGACCGATCACATAAAAGTATACTTTAAGCTCTCTTAGCTCAGTCGGTTAGAGCATCCGACTCATAATCGGCAGGTCCCAGGTTCAAGTCCTGGAGAGAGCACATGCACCAGTAGCTCAGTTGGATAGAATTAAATATTTTATCCTTATATTTGCTGCATGGTCAAGAGAAAATGCCCTAGATGCAATCAAGAGAAGGCTCTAGATGACTTCTACAACAGAAGGGGCAAAAAGGGTAATTCAGTTTATTGCAAGTCTTGCACTTGCGATCAAACAATTGAGCGTCAACGAAAATTTAAACGCAAATGCATAGAGTACAAAGGGGGTAAGTGTGAATCCTGTGGTTACGACAAATATGATGGGTCTTTAGAGTTTCACCACAAAGACCCGTCAAAAAAGGATTTTAGCATAGCTAATGCTAGGTTAACTTCGTTTTCAGATAAAGTAAAAGAAGAGCTAGACAAGTGCTCCATTCTTTGTTCTAATTGCCACAGAGAGGAACACGCCAGACTAAAAGGTAATCTGCCCCTATAGTTTAACGGATAAAACTTCGGTCTTCTAAACCGACAATCTTGGTTCGATTCCAGGTGGGGGTACTAAATTGGAATTAAATTAAACAACATGCCAGACTTACATTGTCCAGAATGCGGTAAGGAAAGATTTGAGCGATCGCTTACCATGAAAGTAAAAGACGGAGAGACCTACTATGTAGAAGGTCAGTGTGAATGCGGGGAGCAAATGGAGATTAAAAACCCTAAAGAAGGCGTACCTTCGCTGGGAAGGATGAACTCACACGGACAGAGTTATTGATGTCTAATTTAATCGACATAGAAGGTTATGAAGCTAAGGGGATTAAAATCGACCCTAACGGTACAGAAGGAGAAACTATCGAGCTCCACGGGTTACTCGTGGTACTACCGAAGAAACCGCGCAAATCGGAAATTCTCTTCCATAACCAACCAAAGAAGTTGCAGCTGTGGAAACGCATACCTATGCCAGAGGAAATGCGTAGGATACGCAGTATGGATGAGTGGTTCGAAAAGCCTGCCGAGTTTCGGAACAAGTTTCGTTCTTACGTCGAACAAGAGTTTCAGCGTAGGCGTGACGGTGTATGGTTTTACAATAATGGGGAACCTACGTATATTACAGGGAGACACTATATGTTTCTACAATGGTCTAAAATTGATATCGGATACCCATCATACCTTGCTTTCCAAAAAGACATCTTTACGCACATGGCTGCTTGTGAAGCTGATCCTCGTTGTTTCGGTCAGCTTTATACTAAGTGCCGTCGTTCTGGCTACACTAATGTATGCTCTTCTGTCCTTGTGGATGAAGCTAGTCAAGTTAAAGAGAAGCTTCTTGGCATACAGTCGAAAACTGGTAAAGACTCGCAGGAGAACATATTTATGAAGAAGGTGGTTGCGATTTTTCGTAGCTACCCATTCTTCTTTAAGCCTATTCAGGACGGTACCACAAACCCCCGTATGGAGCTGGCATTTCGCGAGCCCTCTAAGCGTATCACAAAGAATAATAAGACTTCTCAGATCGGCGATGCCCTGAATACAGTAATTAACTGGAAGAACACCACTAATAACGCATATGACGGGGAGAAGCTACATATGCTGTACCTCGATGAGGCTGGTAAATGGGAGAAACCTACTGATATCCGAGAAGCCTGGAGGATTGAGCGCACTTGCCTGATCGTGGGTAAAAGGGTAGTGGGAAAGGCGCTTGTAGGTAGCACGGTAAACCCAATGAACAAAGGAGGGGAGGAATATAGAGAGCTGTGGGCTGACTCTGACCCCAACGAAAGAAACCAGAACGGTAGAACCAGGTCTGGACTATACAGAATATTCATACCAGCGTATGCCGCCCTAGAAGGTTTCTTTGATGTGTATGGGAATGCTATAGTTGATGATCCCTCCGAAAACGTACACATACATGGTATAGACGGGGAAATCATTGATCAGGGAAGTAAGACCTATTTAAAGAACGAACGAAGCTCGTTTAAAAACGACCCCTCTGAGCTTAACGAGATAATTAGGCAGTTTCCTTTTACAGAGGATGAAGCCTTCAGAGATAGTATTGAGGGAAGCCTGTTTAATATCGGTAAGATATACCAGCAGATAGAGTTTAACGAGGATATGTTTCCTAACCCAGTAGTGAGGGGTAATTTTGTTTGGAGGAATAAAGACGAGGAGGTTGTGTTCTCCCCAGATCCAAACGGTAGGTTTAGGGTTTCCTGGATGCCACCAGATCATTTAAGAAATCAGAAGAAAGACGAACGAGGCAAAAAGGTGGCCCCTAACGGTCATATCGGCGTTGGCGGGGTTGACTCATATGATTTAGACGCTACAGTTGACGGAAGGGGCTCTAAAGGGGCTCTACACCTATACAATAAGTTTAGTATGGATGCCCCAGCAAATATGTTTGTAGTGGAGTACGCTTCTCGTCCAGACCTAGCTAGTATCTTTTATGAAGATGTTCTGATGTGTGCTTTCTTTTACGGATATCCTTTGCTTGTAGAGAACAATAAGTACGGTATCGTAAGGTACTTTGAATCAAGGGGTTACGACGGCTACTTAATGGATCGTCCTGACTTCCTTAAGACAGGGAACTCTTCGGTGAATGTGAGAACTAAAGGGATCCCATCTAACTCACAGGATGTTATACAGTCTCACGCCCAGGCTATCGAAGCATACATACACGACCACGTAGGTATAAAGGCTGAGACTGAGGAGTTTGGGAACATGTACTTCAACCGAACTCTAGAAGATTGGATTGCGTACAAGATTGACAAGCGTACTAAGTTTGACTTAACTATTAGTTCTGGATTAGCACTTCTTGGTGCTCAAAAAGCTAAAAAAGAAAAGGTTGTTTCTAGCTTTAGTGATAAGAAGTTTTTTAGGACTCACAAGCCAAAAGCTTGGCACTTCTAGTTTTACTATATTTGCATTGAGTTATAAGAACTCTACTCATTGCAGATGCACAGTAACAACAAAAAATCTAGCTTTCCAGACCCGCTAGCTCCGTCTGAGCAAAAACAAAGCAAAGCTTACGGTCTTAGTTACGCTAAGGCTGTATACAAGCAGTGGGGTAAGATGGACCAGCAAAACTCCATCTTTGGGAACAGAAAGAAAACGTTTGAAAGAAACAGACGATACGCAAACGGAACGCAAGACACGGCTATTTACAAGTCTCTTCTTACCTCACTAGATCCGAACAATGGTGACGGAAGTATGCTCAATATTGACTTTACTCCAGTACCAATTCTACCTAAGTTTGTGCGTATTGTGGTCAATAAGATCCTGTCTTTATCTCCATATCCAAACCTGGAGGCGATCGACCCTTTATCTTCTTCTGAAAAAGATAAGGAGCGAAGAAAAATCGAGATGATGATCCAGGCTAAGCAACAGCTTGCTAAGATCGAAGAGAAGACTGGGGTTAGCGTGGGGATGAAGTCCTCAGAGATTCCAGAGACACTGGAGGAGGCTGAGATCTTTATCGGTAATAACATCAAGTCGTCTTCTGAGATTGCCGCCCAGATAGGCACTAACCTAACACTTGAGTGGAACGACTTCAATGACTCTACTTTACGTAGATGCGTGAATGATCTTGCTATTGCTGGTATGGCTGTAGTCAAGCGCTCTAATGATCCTAACTACGGGATTAAGACAGACTATATAGATCCCATTAACTTCGTCCATAGCTTTACAGAAGACCCAGACTTCGGTGATCTCACATACGCTGGTCATGTGCGTTACGTCCCGATCCAGGAGTTGAAGCGCATGGCGGGAGACCAATTCACTGAAGAGGAGTTTAAAGAGATAGCAGACAAGGCTCAGAAGAAGTATGGTTACGATGCAAGTAAGCTAACTCAGTCGTCTTATGATAGGGTGAATAACCAGTCTAACTTTGGCTACGATGAGTATATGGTTGAGGTATTGGACTTTGAGTTCATGTCTGTTGACTGCGAATACTTTGAGAGCAAAGAAAGCAGATATGGCAATATAGGTTTTTACTCTAAGGGGGAGTCCTATAAAGGCCCTCAAAACTCTGTATTCAACAGAGATGTGGTAAAACTTGAGTCTGCTTCTGTCTACGGAGGCTGTTACGTTCTTGGAACTGACTTCTTGTTTAACTACAGCAAGAAGAACAACATACCTAAGAATATCCACGACATCTCTAAGACTAACTTGTCTTACTCGGTTTGTTCTACGAACATTCTCGATATGATGCCTAAGTCTATGGTTGACAGCTGCATTGGTTTCGCCGATCAGTTGCAGCTTACGCATTTGAAAATCCAGCAGGCTGTTTCTAAGGCGAAGCCAGACGGAATCATTATTGATATCGAGGGACTAGAAAATGTGCAGCTAGGTAAAGGTGGTGAACTGCAACCTCTTGATCTTCATGACATTTACGAGCAGACTGGTGTGTTCTACTATAGAAGCAAGAACCCAGAGGGAGGTTTTCAGAACCCACCTATCAGGGAGATCGGTAATAGCATTCGAAACATCAACGAGCTCATCGGTTTATACAACCACTACCTGCGTATGATTCGTGATGCTACGGGGATTAACGAGGTGATGGATGCTTCTTCACCAAAGGGAGACGCCTTGGTTGGTGTAAGGCAGCAGGCTTTGGCCGCAGCCAACAACGCTATATATGACATCACTAATTCATCTATGGTGCTGTACAAGAAGGTTTGCAGCGACATCGTTAAGTGCTTGCAGGTGATTCACCCTGACTCGATTCTGTATCGTATCTACGAGAACGCTATCGGGGCAGAGAATATGTCTGTTTTGAGTTCTTTCAAGAACCTAGCGATGTATAACTTCGGTGTACGTGTAGTAAAGGAGATGGAAGAGGCTGAGCGTCAGTATCTTGAGCAGAACATTCAGATCGCTTTATCCCAAAAAGAAGTTGACCTAGAGGACGCGATTGCTATTCGCCAACTCAAGGACATCAACCAGGCCGAGCGTTTGTTAATAGTGCGTCGCAAGAAGCGTATCGCTATGAATCAGCAAATCGCCATGCAAAACTCTCAGCAGCAGGCTCAGATTCAGCAAGCATCTGCTCAGGCTACATCTCAAGCTAAACAGCAAGAGATGCAGATGGAGGCACAACTAAAAGCTCAAGAATTACAGCTTAAGACGCAGCTTGAGGCTCAGCTAGAGGAAGTGAAGCACGGGTTTAGAAAAGAGATTGAGATGATCAAAGCTCAGGCTACGCTTGGATTCAAAGAGGACGACGAAAACTTTAAGGAGAAGCTCGAAGTGCTTAAAGAAGACAGGAAGGACGACAGGGTTAAGAAGCAGGCTGTTGAGCAAAGCAAGTTGCTTTCTCAGCGTCAGGGAGAAAGAAGTGAGCTACCAGAAGAATCAGGAGATATTACATCAGAAATACTAGGCTAATATGGATAAGGTTTTAAACTTAGACAGGTCACAGCGTCTTGATTTAATATGTAGAAAAGGGGACACGTTTACACTTAATTTAGAGCTTAAAGACGAAAACAATGTGGCTTTAGATCTCAACGACCAAAGAAATAAATACACTTTTAAGATGGATGTCCGACCCAGCGACACCTCTGAGTTGAATATAGTTGATGTAACCCCTAAAATTTCTGTTGACACCCCTGGCTTGGTTACTTTCTCTGTTGATGCCGATAACATGACTATGGATTCTGGTCTTTATGTTTATGACATTCAACAAACCAGGACGGATCCAGCGGGCAATGATGAAGCAGGAGTTGTGCTTTCTGTAGACACCTTGATATACGGTACATTTAAGGTAAATGAAGACGTAACCACCGACTCAGTTAGGTAATGGCAAAGGTTAAGATTACATTATCGAAAGGTCCTCAGGGGCCTCAAGGACCACAAGGTCCTTTAGGTCCAGTCGGTCCTTCTGGGCCTCAGGGTATTCAAGGCCAACCAGGAGTTGACGCTAGTCCTATAAACAACATTAACGACATTGATGGAGTTTCCATAGACTTCAATACTGCAAACTTATCAACCTTAGGGCTTGATGGCGTTGGTACTCTTAACCCAAAGTCATATAGATATCTAACCTGGGATCCAGTAGACAACATCATTAAGCTTTCTGAGGACGCTCCTGATACTTATGTTGTAGCAGGGACTTCGGGTAGCCCATCTCCTGGTAATCAGTTTGTAAACCCTATATTTGCTTCTATTAATGGAGGAGGGGTTTCAAATGTTTTTGCGGCCAGTGGGGTTATATCGGTAAATCAATCTAGTCAAATACCCAGCTCTGTTAACCTGTACGTAAACGGTAACGCAAGATTTAATGGAGCTATACAGGTAGGCGACACATCTAGCGTTTCTTACTCTTTTCCAACCGCAGATGGGTCTGCTGGTCATTTCCTTAAGACAGACGGAAACGGTCAATTATCGTTTGCCGAAGCTTCCTCGCTTTCTTTAGGTACCACTAGCACTACTGCTCTTGCGGGAGACACAACAACAATCACTCCCTCGCAAGCAAGCGCTATAACAGCCAACACTTTAAAAGTTGGTTACACAGATGCGGCTGTAGACTCTAGAATAGGAGCAGCTAATATAGAAGACCTAAGCGACGTGCCTACGATGGGAACGGCGGGTCAGGTGTTGGCTGTTAATTCAGGAGCTACAGCTTTGGAATATGTATCGCAGTCAGGAGGAGGAAGCTCCCCGTGGACAACCACAGGTAGCGACATCTACTACAACACTGGTAATGTAGGTATTGGCACAACCTCACCTAGCCAAGCCCTTCACGTAAGCGGTACGGATAAGCACATCTACATTGAGGACGGTAACCTGAAGCTAGATAGGAATAACGAAGGCAGAATTGAGTTCGGTATTTCTGGTCAGATGTGGGGGGAAAGCAACGGAAACACTGTTTACCTTCAGAAAAGCGGAAACAATCATAGGATTGATTTCGGCACGCAAGTCGGAACCATAAAGGTTTTAGACACTTCTGTAAATAACGATTTCTTCACAATAACCACAGAAGGGTTTGAGTCTTATAGCGGCAGCTATTTTAAGTACGTTCAGCACAATGCGGCTAACAACAACAGCGGTAAGGTATTAGAGTACAGCAACGACGGTGCATCAGTTAACAGGGGTCTTGTTCAAGTCAACGGAGACCTCAAGGTCAATGACTACACGACGGGTAGTGCGGTAGAAAAGATCAAGCTCGGAAACGACGGGAAAATAAAAGCCCTTTTTGGTACAGAGAATGTTCTTATTGGTGATGCTGGAACTAACATAACTGGTTACTCCAACACCGCTGTTGGTTCGTTCACTCTTAGAGACGCTACTTCGGCTAATCAAAACGTAGCTATTGGTCAGCAAGCTCAGAGGTTTACAACTGGAAATTACAACGTTACGGTTGGTACTCAAGCCAATATGTATACCACTGGCGCTAATAATGTAGCGGTTGGTGGTTTGGCGGCGAAGGGGGGTTCTACCTCCACCTTCTCCAACACAACTGCCGTCGGTTATAAGGCCCTCAACGCCCTGACCACAGGGTCATCAAACACAGCTATAGGTTATAATTCGGCTAGACTGTCAACAACGTCAAGCAACCTTACGGCTGTTGGTTACGCAGCGCTTCAAGGCAATGTTAGCGGGACTGGGAGCACTGTTATTGGTGCATCTGCCGCGACAGTTGGTAGTTTTAGTAATGTGACCGCCATAGGATATGGTTCTGCCCAATATGGTAGTTCAGGTCAAATGAATGCCTATTTAGGAGGGGCTACAGGTAAGTATACTTCTGGAAGCTATAACGTCCTGGTTGGTCAAGACGCTGGAGTTGGGTCTAGCGGATCTACGTTTTCATCCTCTGTAGGTATTGGGTACAGGTCGTTGCTCCAATCCACATCAGCAAGTAACAATACCGCCGTAGGTTATCACACTGGTTACTATATTACAACTGGAGATAAAAACACCCTTTTAGGTAGTTTAGCTGGTAAAGGGGTTAGCGGAACATCAACCTTCACGAACACAGTAGCAGTAGGCTACGAGGCGGGAACAGCCCTCACTACAGGCGCAAGCAACATCCTTATTGGGTATCAAGCAGGTTCTACCCTAACAACAGAGTCCAACAAACTCTACATAGAGAACAGCGCCTCCACCACCCCGCTTATCTACGGTGAGTTTGACAATGACATCCTTAGAGTAAACGGTACGCTACAGGTAGGCGATCCAGCAGGGACAGGATACGCCTTGCCAGCGGCTACAGGAACTACAGGTCAGATACTTTCGGTAAACGCTAGTGGAGACCTTGCTTTTGCAACGCCTTCTGGAGGAGGATCAGGCACAGTAACTAATGTAGCTACAGGCACAGGGCTAACAGGCGGTCCGATAACTACTACAGGAACAATTGCGCTTGCAAACACAGCCGTTACAGCAGGTAGCTATACAGCAGCTAATATTACTGTTGACGCTCAAGGTAGAATTACTGCGGCAGCTAACGGAAGTGGAGGAGGAGGATCAGGAGGCATTGGCACTGCTGATCAAACTCTAGATGCCGATAGAACGATTGATACCAACGGGTACAACCTTGACATTGAGCTAGACCCAACAGGCACAGCAGATACCTTTACAATACACGACGGTACGCACGACTTATTCCAAGTAGACACCACAACTACAGGCACGCTGTTTGGCGTTAATGATGTTTCTGGCCTCCCTATGTTCCAGTCTAATTCTGACGGAACTATGGCTTTACCTCAGATCCTCACATCAGCACCCACAGCTACAGCACCTGAAGGCACTATGCAGTTAGGGATTGTGTCTAGCACCTGCTATCTTTACGTGTACATCAACGGTGGTTGGAAGAGCACCACTTTAACTTAATATCATGCATTTCGAAAATAGACATTACGTAGTCTTTGACTTCTCAGAGGTAGACACGATAGACTTCTCAGAAATCATGGAGACATCAGCAGACACGCTGAGAAAGAACTTAGCTAACACGCAAAGCTTTGTGAAGTACGAAGGGGACCAACCACCTTCGATAGTTGCTCTTACTACACGCAGTCAGGAATATTCTCACGAAGAGATTATTACGCTGTTAGCTGGACCTGAGTGGACTGATCCTAACGCAGAGATCTAAATGGGTGGGTTTGCAAATAACGCACCTATCGTAACCGATGGGCTAGTATTCTATGTAGATGCAGGGAATGACAACTCGTATCCTGGTAGCGGTAATACGTGGACGGACCTGTCAGGGGGTATTAGCAATAGTTTGGCAAACGGTCCTACCTTTGACTCAGGGAGTGGTGGAGGGATTTCGACTGACGGTTCTGATGACTACATAACGCTTCCTACAGGAGTCGTTCCATCTAACACAGACGTTACCATATCTTTTACCGCAAGGAACGACTACACTTCACTTACGACCAACAGGGGTATATTCGCCATAGAAGGAGGAACGGGGAGTAAGCTTCAGTTCTTTCTGGGGGGTACTACGGGTGGCCCCCACGCAAGGGTCGGAACCTACAATGGTAGTGCTTATGGTAACTCACCAGCTGGATATATGCAGTTTCCTATAGGAGAGACGCACTCGTTTACATTGGTAATCGACAGCTCTGGTGACTTCAAACTTTATAAAGACGGTGCTTTAGAGGCATCAGTGTCTGGTATTTCATTCACGGCTAATGCAGCTACTTACCTAGGTCGGTACCCAGCTAACTCAAATCATGGAAAGTTCACCTTTTACAATGCGAGAGTTTACAACAGAGCTTTAACGGATGCCGAAGTACTCCAAAACTACAACGCCCTTAAAAACCGTTTCGTATGAGCGTAAAGAGCAGTATAGGGGTTGTAACCGATGGGTTGGTGTTCTACGTTGACGCAGGGAATGAGGATAGCTATCCTGGATCTGGAGCTACATGGACGGACTTGGTTGGGGGAGTAGATGGTACCCTTACCAACATGGACACGACTGGCACCCCATCCACTGATTACAGCTCCTCCAACGGGGGCTACCTTAATTTGGATGGAACCGATGACTATGTGACTTTTGGGTCCGTCTCTGCCACTCAATTCAACCTGAACGAGCCATTTAGCAGTAGTTTTTGGATTAACCTCTCCTGGGCGGATGACGTAGCATTTCCTATAGTGATTGGGAACAAAGACTCAGCGTCTCCTTACAGAGGTTGGGAGATAATTGGCCCAGGTACTAGCCCTGTTAACAGAAGGAGGATAGGCCTTACGATATGGCCTAATTACCCATCGCAAAGAATTGAGGTTCGTTTGTCTAATGCGATTACAGCTAACCAATGGTTTTGCGCTTGTGCCACTTACGATGGCAGCGGAGACGCAAGTGGAGTCTCATGGTATATAGACGGCTCATCTGTTTCCACCACAACGGATTACAACACCGCCACCACCAACAGCATATCCTACTCTTCTGCGACGATGAGTATAGGTAATAGAGACGCTCTTAGCGGTGGGTTTCTCAGAGACTCAGACATAGCCACTTGTTCTGTTTACAATAAAGAGCTCTCAGCTTCCGAAGTCCTCCAAAACTACAACGCTCTAAAAAACAGATTCATATGAGCTACAGATTTGGACCAAGCATCGTTACAGACGGGTTAGTGTTTTATGTGGATGCAGCTAACGATAATAGCTATCCAGGGACGGGTACTACGTGGTCAGATTTGATTGGGGGGAATGATGGTGCGCTAACCAATGGCCCTACATACAGCTCTGCAAATGGGGGTATTATTACGTTTGACGGAACAAATGATTATGTTGCATTAACAACTTTAAATCCGACCTCAAATAATGCGTTTACTTATAGTTTATGGGTCCGCCCCACAAGCAATAGTTCTGACGGTTCATTAATAGGAAACTGGGCCACCCCTGCTCCGTTTTTAACATATTATGATGTGGGCGGCGCATACCCAAATTACAGATCATTAGTGAGAAAAACCGACAGTTCGACAACGGCAACAAGCGTAAACACGAATAACGCTACTTTAAACCAATGGAGTTATGTGACAACCTCTTTTGATTCAACTAGCTTAAAGCTGTATGTCGATGGCTCCTTGGTAGAGACTGTGCTCTCTGGTCTAGACCCTCTCTCATCAACAGGAGGCTGTGCTATTGGCGCAGAAGACTCTGCGGGTGGAAGACACTTTTCTGGAGATATAGCTGCTTGTGATTTATATAATCGCGTTCTCACGGCCTCCGAAGTTCTCCAAAACTACAACGCATTAAAGAATAGATTTATTTAATTACCTTTGCGCTAAACTTTTTAATTATGGCATTTTCATTTCAATCAAAGTCCTGGTCTATCGAAGGCGAAAAAGAATTCGAGAATCACTTCACGATTCTAAACCCAGCCCTATCTGTTATGCAGGTAAGCGTTCATGAAGATAATGTATACATCGGCATGAAAGCAGTAGAGAACGGGGGTGTGTTTGTGCACAACTTAAACGTTCAGTACAATAACGACGCTGGAGAAACAGATTTGGATGTGATCGTTGACGCAGCAATTGCTCAGGCATTTCCTGAGGCTACCGTCGTATAATACAGCCTACACACTCATAAAGAAGGCCCGCGAGGGCCTTTTTTTATTTTCTTATCTTTGTTTCATGGCTGTAATTGTAGGAGATACCATAGAGATCATTGTTTCTAACCCAACGGTTAAAAACACAATTAGCGTATCAACGCCATCCCCAAACAATACAATTACAGTTTCCCAAGGCTATGTTGCCGCTGTGGGTTCGGGCGGTGGCAGTGGTGGTGGAGGAACGGTAACCAGTATAACTGCTGGGGAGGGGCTCATTGGAGGGACTATAACCTCCGCTGGAACTATAAGCCTTCCAGATACTAACGTAACACCAGGTCAGTACACGTCTGCAAACATTACCGTAGATGAAAAGGGTAGAATTACATACGCCACCAATGGGTCTTCAGGCACTGGGAGTGATGGTGAGACGCTAACCACTCAGGTTATAAACATAACCAACAACGACCCTGCTTTCGATCATATGAGTACGCCTATATCTATAGGCACTTCTTTAGAGGATATATTGATTGATATGCTTTCTGTTTATAACACCACCGTGATATCTATCAACTCATTGAGTGTATCTGAGTTTGGTTCTAATGGCGAATGGAGTTCATATCAACAGCTCTTCAACGTACCAGTAAGAGAGGTAGGGGCTGGAATTAGGATAAATGGATTTACATTTAGTATACCCGACACCTCAAAAACTCAAGATAATTCTGTTTCTTTTATCGCTAATAATATCGTTCATGAAAGTGGACTCGCTGATAATGTTTTTGCCCCAACCTTATCTACTGTTTTTGAGTCCATTCCTTCAGCCCCTACATCTAACTTTTTCAAGGTTTCTGCCGTAGATGATGGGGGAGGGGAAAGTATAAACATATTTTCTGCAAATAAAGCCATTCAATGGAGGAGAAAGGTTAAGGTCGGGTCTAGTTCAACAGCCTCTCTTGCTGATTCTGCTGCTGCTCAGACATTGTTTGATGGTCTTTCCACAATATTTGACGGATTAATCAATGAGTCTGTCATAGAGACATCTGGGGATTCTGGAACAAACACTAACGGAAACTTTACCTATATAATTTACCCAGTTAGTTTTGGGGTTATTTCTAGTATAATTCAGGACAATGGATTTCAAGTCGTTTCTGATTTTCAAATAATGATTAACCCATCTACAAACTCCACTACATTTAACATCCAAAATGAATATGGAGTAGTTTCTGAGTATAATATTTATAGATCTAACGATTCTGGAGTCTTCGGTATTAACACACCTATATCTATTTCATTCTAATGCCAGTATTTCCAGGACTAGTAAGGCACAATAACTCTACGGAGGCCATAATAGATGTAACTCAAGATCAGGTAAAGGGTCTTGGTTTGTTTGATTCCACCAGCGACAGATCTTCCCTTTCAAATAAAGTACAGACTAACGGCTTCCTTGCCGTAACTCAGGTAAATAATACTTATAAGGCTTTTGTTTACACTGGAAACGATTGGACTAACGATTCTTCCTGGACGGAGGTGGGCTCTATACCAGGCGGTAAAAAGAATGCCGTCCTATCAAAGCTTAGTGATAACCAATTGGACTACGACTGGACTGAGACACCTCAATTTGAGTCTGTTTCCATCACTCAAAACAGTAGCTCTAATTCACCTTCTATTAACCTCTTTAGATCTAGAGGCTCTGAAGGATCCCTAACTGAAACGCAATCTGGAGACGTAATAGCTCAAGTGGCTTTCTTTGGTTCTAGCATAGGCGGCAATCAAGCAACAGCTGGAAAAATGGTATTCACTCAGGTTCAGTCTGCTGGATACGGACCAGGAGTCTCTACTAAAATGGAGCTTTTTGTAGGTAACGATAGTGGCGACGTAGCGGCGCTTACACTAAACGAAGAAAAAGTTGTTTCCATTTCAAGACAGTCTACAGCCCCCACTCCAGTTGCTGGGGGGATATACGCCAACACCAGTAATGAGTTGTTTTTTGGGATAGATAATTAATTGTATATTTGTATCAAATAAAAAGTAAGAGATATGGCTTCAGTCTGGAAAAGAGTACTAACCCAGGAGGATTTAGCTCCCAACACTGGTACAGTAGGTGCCTCTATTGCAAACGACCAGCAAGGTCTTGTGACTGGAAATAGCGTATTTGATTATATCGCAGCTCAAAACTTCGGTTCTGGAGCGGGCGACATTCAATCCGTAAATCAAGGCAATGGAATTGAAACTTCTGCTACCGCTGGAGGTACCGCAGGAGACATAGCTAGTGGAGATTCTTTCATCAGGGTGAAGCCAGCTGCGGATGGAGGTATCACTGTTGACGCAGCAGGTGTGGCTCTTGCATCAACCGTTGCTGGTAACGGATTGACCCATTCCAATGGCGTGATCAACGTGGCTGGTCAGAGTGGTATTACGGTTACCGCTAACGCTATTGCTGTAAACCCAGACGACGTTACTATTGAGGTTGCAACAACTGGAGACGTACAGGTTAAGGATGGTGGTATTTCTTTTGCCAAGCTTTCTGATTCAACGGTTCATATATCTACCGACAACTCTGGAAACTTTCCTTCAACAGACACTGAGCTAGCTTCCGCTAGGGCTATTGGTTTGTCTTTCCCTAATGTGTCTCTCCTTGGGGTAGCCAATGGAGCCTCAACAACTAATTACCTTCAGCTAAATGCAAGCGGTAGTGGTATTCAGGAGGTTACTATGGGGGTTATCGACATCAGCGATGACACAGACTTCGCTGTAAATAACAACAGCAACAATCAGCAAGACGTAGATTTAACTTTTGCTAACTCTACCCTTACAGCCACAACTCCTGGATTAACCACCTCATCTAACGTTACGTTCGCTAACGTTAATGCAACTGGTGCTCTTAGCGTTGGGGGAGACGCGACAATTACTGGTAACCTTACCGTTCAGGGAGATACCGTAACCATGAATACTTCAACTATATTGGTTGAAGACAAGATAATCACTCTTGGAAATGTTTCTGGAGCCAATGAAACCTCTGCTAACAATTGTGGCATTCAGATTACCGCTAGTTCGTCCGCTACTGAGTGGCCTGAGCTTCGATGGCTTAAGGACGGTCCTTTGACTGGATGGCACGTAGAAAACTACAAGAACGCAAGAACTGGAGACTCTCTTCACCCTATTGCTGTCATGGAGGTTAAGGATAACGCAACTCCTATTCAGACAGACGAGTCTGGAGGGATTGGATCTTTCTGGTTCGATAAGACTTCTGACAATCTTTACATCTGCACTAACATATCTTAATATATGCCCCTTTTAGGAAACAAGAAGCCTGAAGCCCAGGTATCAACCGACACCTTAGGTCAGCAGGAATTAAATTATTTACTTCTTTTGTTGTCTGAGTCTAAGTTTGAGGGAAAAGATGTACTTTTGCTTAGTAGTATAGTTCAAAAGCTGAACAATCAGCTGGAGGCTAAATAAATTTAATCTTTTAATTAATTAAAATGAAGCTAGACATTCAAGAAGTCTTCTTTCTGAAGCAGTGTGCAGAATCATCAACTATTAAGGCCTCTGACGCGGCCATTGTTGCTAAGACTTTAGAGAAACTAGAAAAAGAATTCGCAAGATTAGAATCTCTTCAGCAAAAGCAGCCTAAGTAAATAACATGGCTACATGGAAAAAGATAGTATTAGAAGAGAACATCACTGGAGCTGGTCCTATTTCGGTCAGCTCTAGTGCTTTTTCGCTGTCTGTTTCTGGACTTTCACCTGCTGGAACTCCAGGCGGTAATGATCAGCTTCTTTCTTGGAACGGATCTGAATGGGAGACCGTCAACGCTTCTGAATTTTTAGGTGCTGCTGGGGCTGCCATAACAACATTTACAAACGGATCTGACGACAGGGTTGTTACAGCTACTAGCGCCTCTAGTGCTAACGCAGAAAGTAAACTTACCTTCTCTGACTCAGCTCTTGAGGTAATTTCATCAAATTCGAGCACTTCTGGAATTAAAATATATGGAGGTGTTGTTGGGGTTGCATCTCCTTATATATCTCCCGTTGGATCTCACAGCACACTTAAGTTTGGGGATGGAGTTTCTGGTCATGTATATGACTTTCAGCAAAACAAAATCGCCTTTGACAACGACTCTACAAATACTTATATAGCGGCAAATTCAGAAACCCCTGAAGATTTAGAGGTTCACGCCGATCAAGATATATTGCTAAAGGCAGACAATGAAACTGTTGTAGATAGTGATTTAAGAATTCTAGGTCAGACTGTAATCTCTGAAGGAATAACAGGAGGTCAATCATCCTTTATATCTATTAAGGAGAGAACTGTTAGCTCTGGAGGGGCATCTTCTGCTGGCAGTTTTGGGATAGGATCTGACATTCTTCATTTGGGTAGCACGTCTTCCGTTAATCCTGGATACTTTTATTATCTCAACCAACAGTCTGGATGGTCTGGAGCTTCCGCCTTGTCTAACACAAGAGCAGCTTATGGGCTTATCTGTATGGCTACTGGCTCTAATGTTTCTGATGGTATGGCCTCTAAAGGCGTTTTTTATACCGCCATAGACCCAGGGGGGTACTCTGGGGATCCTGTTTATTTAAGCGCAGCTACAGGTAGGTTAACTTCCACCGCTCCTAGCTCTACGGGTAATGTTGTCAGGGTTATGGGTCATAAGGTAGGTACAAACTTAGTTTATTTTGATCCAGACAAATACTGGAGAGTTGTGTAACAGACTGAATATCAACATAAAAGGCTCTTAATTGGGTCTTTTTTGTTTTTATTATCTTTGCTTTATGCGATGTTGCAAGAGTTATAAGAGAGGGGGCAATGTAAGCCTCAAGATGGGAAAGCACAAGTCTCGTTCTGGCGGACTAACAGCCGAGGGTGTAAAGAAGTACAACAGAGAGACAGGTAGTAACCTGAAGACTGCTGTTACAACACCACCTTCTAAGCTCAAGAAAGGTAGTAAGGCAGCAAAAAGAAGGAAGTCCTTCTGCGCTAGGATGTCTGGTGTAAAGGGACCTATGAAGAAGCCTAATGGAAAACCAACCAGGAAGGCTCTCGCGTTACGTAAGTGGAACTGTTGATTAAGATATAGAGATGCCAGATAATATTTCTCATTTTGAATTCCTTCTTGTTGCGGGATCTTTAGTAGGTGGTTGGGTGAAGTTTCATTCTGACTACAGTAAGCTGTCAACCAGGGTGTCTGCTCTTGAAGCGGATAGCGGTGAATTCCGAGAGGATGTAAAACAGCTTTTAAAAGACATCCAGGAGATCAAGCTTTTGCTTGCAAAGAACCAAATGCAATGAATGCCGTCAAGTACAACAAAGGCGGTAAGCTAAAGGTGAGCTCAGCTACTAAAGCTGTTCCTGCCCCTGCTGGCTTTCATTGGATGGAAGAGCGTGGTAGATACTTCCTTATGAAAGGAGACTACAAACCTCATCCTGGGGCCGTAAAGGAAGCCAAGTTTAAGATCGTAAACCACTCATGAAGGCAAAGAAGAAATGCAACTGCGGTTGCAAGAAATATAAGAAGGGGGGTGCCGTGAAGGACGCTTGTTACAGCAAGGTGAAGTCACGCTACAAGGTTTGGCCTTCTGCTTATGCTTCTGGTGCTTTGGCTAAGTGTAGAAAGGTAGGTGTTAAAAATTGGGGCAATGGCGGTAAGAAAAACTAAAGCGGGTCTAAACCTAAAGCGCTGGTTTAAAGAGGATTGGAGGACTTTATCTGGAGATAAGGATTATTCAAAAGGTGATCGCTCATTTAGACCAACCAAAAGAATCTCTAAGGACACACCAGCAACAGCCTCTGAGTTAACTCCAGCGGATAAAGCTAGAGGGAGAAAAGAAAAGCGAGAGAAAGGCAGGGTAAGTCGCTGGAAGAAGAGCTCTAAATAACAGATATCAAATAAGTTATATATTTGCACTTCAAGTAAAATTTAATGGATCAAGAAAACACCAACCCAGTAGAAGATACGGCTCAAGAAGCTGTTGTCTCTACGCCAGAAGAGTCTACGTCATCATTTAGCTTCGTAAGCGATGAAGAGGTAGCTCAAATGAATCAACCACAAGAACAGCCTACACAGGAAGCTGCTCCAGAGGTTGAACAACCACAAGAAACTTTTTCTGAACCAACGGATGCGCAACCAGAGGTTCAGCAAGAATATGCACCAGAAGAAGTCGAGACGGCTGTGTTCGAATTCCTTAGCGAAAGGCTTGGGAGGAACGTAAGCTCACTTGACGACCTACAGGCGCAGCAGCAGGAGCAAAGAGAGATTGACGAGCGTATTTCTGTGATTGCGGATTTTGTCGAAAAGACTGGCCGCGATCCACAAGATTGGTTTATCTATCAGTCAATGAACCCATCCGAAATGGATGACATGACTGCTATTCAGGTCCAGATGGCATCTGATTACCCAAACCTATCGCAAGAAGAAATCGGTATGTTGGTCTCTAGCAAGTATAAGCTCGATCCAGATCTTAACTCAGAAGACGAGGTGAAGCTTTCGCAACTGCAAATGAAGATAGACGCATCTAATGCGCGTAAGGGGATTGACGATATGCGATTGCAGTATCAAGCCCCAGAACGCCAAACAGAGGCAGAGCCTACTTCTATGATTGATGATAACTGGGTTTCAAACATGCGTAGTGAGCTGGATGCTATGGAAGGGATTGAATTCAATCTTGGAAATGACAAGACGTTTACTTTCGGTATGGATGACAACTACAAGAATCAGCTTGCTGAGAAAAACACTCGCCTTGACGAGTTTTTCGATCCTTATGTGCGAGAGGACGGGAGCTGGGATTACGACACTCTGAATATGCACAGAGCTGTGATTGACAACGTAGAGAGCATTGTCCAGTCTGTTTACAGACAGGGTATGTCCGACGGTCAGCGCGGCATTGTGAATAAAGCAGCGAACGTATCTCCTACGTCTCCAAATCAAGGACAAGCACCTAATGGACCTGACCCACTGACTCAGCAACTAAAAGAAGCGCTGGG
>Ga0316202_10001220_pt1 | contig 21111 bp, 22 predicted proteins | sample 3monrhotite_MG_FD_204934 | JGI IMG/M metagenome (GOLD analysis project Ga0316202, IMG submission 204934) | Microbial mat bacterial communities from mineral coupon in-situ incubated in ocean water Damariscotta River, Maine, United States -... | ecosystem: Environmental > Aquatic > Marine >... | reverse complement strand
CTCAAGATACATGTGCTGACAGAAAAACAATATTGAAAGCCATTAACTCCTTAATTTCTCATGGTCTTATAAAGAAGACTGGAGAGTTTCGCGGATCGACTAAATCTACTCCAGTTTATGAGCTAATTGGTGTTCCAGTTAGAGAGAAAAAAGCACCCAAAAGCAGTGCCAAAAGTGGTACCGGTCCCAAAAGTGGTACCGGTACCAAAAACGGGATGGGTAGCAGTACCAAAAACGGGATACCTAAGCAGTACCAAAAACGGGATACAGAACCATTAAGTATTAACCTATCAATTAACCATAATAATCCTCCTATACCTCCTTACGAAAAAAATTCCTCATCCACATCGCAAATTGACGAAGTCAATGCGCAAGGAAGCGAAGCTGACTGTAGTGACATTAAGAAACCCAAAAAACAGAAAGTGGATTTCAATGCAATCAAGGAATCATGGAATGAGGTTGCAGTGCAGAATGGTTTATCAAGATCTCTGGTGTTAACGGACAAAATCAAAAACAACATTCGAAAGTTGATTGTTACAGCAAGACAAAGCGATAGGGGTGATTATTCAGACACATCGAGGTGGTCAAGATATTTCAGTGTTTTGATTTCTGAATCTAACCGAATAGAACCAAGACACAAAAAACTTGAATGGGCAACAAGACCTGAGACTTATAGGCAACTTTTGGAGGGAGTGTATCAATCAATGGGAGATAAAAATTGAACACAGAGCAAATCGTACTTGGTGGCATGTTGCTGAACCAGGACGCAGCACGAGACTTATCGGACAGATTAGAAGCAAGAATGTTCACGGGTCAGACCGATGATGTGCAGCATTCGTTGGTTTATGACACGATCTTGCAAAACCTTGATGATGGGTACAATGCGATATCCATCTACGATCAGCTTGGAAGTAGCTATGGGGTGTTGGAACTCGTCAAGATAGCAAAGGACTATGGTGCTGATATTGGCTTGATGAGAAATGCAGAGGCGTTGATCGTCAATAGTTTTGAGATCGAGAAAAATAAAATAACAAATTCCCTTGCTAGAAACAAAAACGCTGAACAAGCTGCGGAAGAATTGCGAAACCTAACCAGCAAAGCCGAAAACGCTATTGTGATGCCACGTATCAAGAGCTGTTTGGATAACATGCCTGGTATGGTTGAAAGGCTAAAGGAAAAGGCCAAAAAGGGTATGGTTGGCTTGCAGACATCAATTCCCATGTTGAACGACCTTACTGGAGGATTGCAACGTGGAACCATGACAACAATCGGTGCAAGACCTGGCATGGGTAAAAGTGCAATGGGTGTGGCTTTGGCAGCTGATTGTGCAGAGCAGGACCACAAGTCCTTGTTCATCAGTACGGAAATGTCTGAGGACACACTAGTTGCAAGAGCACTGGCATCCAAGGGCAATATTCTTTGCGAGAACCTTGTGCTTTACCCAAACCGCCTTGGGGATGCTGACTATCGACAAATCGAAGTGGCAAGCTACTACCTCAAAAACATGCACTTGGTACAGAAAACTCCAATCACTATCAGCCAAATTCGCAATCTTATTCGTGAAATGAAGCGAAAAGTGGGAATCGACATGTTGGTGGTCGACTATCTGCAAAAAATATCTGGCGTAGGCCAAAACATGATTGAGCGCATTGGCTCAGTTGCAAGAGGATTGCGGGATATTGCTGTTGAATTTGATATTCACGTCGTAGCACTTGCTCAGCTTAATCGTGAGTCGGAAGGTCGTGAACTACCCGTCATGGGAAACCTCAAAGGTAGTGGGGACATTGAGCAAGAGTCAGACTTGATTTTGTTTTTGCACAGAAATGAGGATGAAGAGGAGCAATGCCATTGGCTTATGTGCATGAAAAATCGCTCTGGCAAAATGCACGATATACCCGTTGTGTTTGAAAAAACTTATCAGCGTATCAAGCAAGATCGTTGCCCAGAATCCAGAACCATGAAGAAAAAACGCCAGTATCACGACAAAGGAGATTTGTGATGACTATTTTGCAAGAAATACAAGCATTCGAATCCAGACACAATATCAAGCTCGATAAGAAGGTTGTGCAAAGCATTTTTCGCAATCGTTACAAGATAGAGGAAAAGAAGCGTTTTAAGCACGTTTTGAGTTATACCCTAGGCATACCCATTAGTGGGTATTAAAAATGCTCTTAAAATGAATTAAATTAGCTTACAGGGGTATTTTGAATATGGTTTCTAGGGTAAACATCAAAAATTTAAAAGAATTCAAAGAGAATACACACAACAAGGAATTAAAATGAATAAAATTTCTGATAAAGCTATGAAAATTACTAGAGAGCAAGCAATAGACTTGTTGTATGGAATTAATCAAACGGAACTACAGAAAGAAAAATACATAATGGAAATGTATTCTGACAAAGATTTTATGAATACTGTTAAAGAAAAATTTCCCCTAGACAACTACACAACAAAGCGTTTTTTTAGAAAAAATGAAATTGATTACTTTTTACGTTGGCAAGATATTAAATTGTATATAGAAAACATCGCATTGATGAAAGCATATGTCACTAAAAAAACTTAAAGTGGGTTGGGAGTATTTAGAAATGATAAATTCTAAAGACAAAGGCAAACGTGGAGAACGTGAATTTGCTAACCTGCTAAAAAAATATGGTTTCAATGCCAGGCGTGGACAGCAATACAAAGGCACTAAGGACTCGCCAGACGTTATATGTGACGTTTTGCCTTTCCATTTCGAAGTCAAACGTGTGCAAAAACTCAATCTTGACAGTGCAATGGACCAGGCAAAAAAAGATTGTGGCAATAACGAACCAGTAGTAGCCCACAGAAAAGATCATCACAAATGGCTCATCACTATCGATGCTGAGTATTTCCTAAAAAATCTAGCCACGGAGGCAATCGAATGAAAATTGATATTCAAACCAATGGCATGTTCTTAATGTTGCTCACAGTGCTATTCATCGGCTTAAAACTATCCCACGTCATCAACTGGTCGTGGTGGTGGGTTCTCTCGCCTATATGGCTACCACTTATCATTTCTCTAGTAATTCTAGCTATGTTTGTAATCGGATATTTAATTATTAAACAGTGGGGTAAAAAATGAACAAAAAACCCTGGGATAAACCAAATTTAAACAAAATTTCCCCTTCACCATATCAGACAATTTTGCTTCTACTCCCCAAGTATAGAACATTCAATAAAATAACATCCGCATCAGGCATTGATCGTTCTACAGTCAGAAGAATAGCCTCAGGAGAAATACAAAATCCAACCTACCGGACAATGCAAAAATTAATCAAAATAATTTTTTAATGGGGTGCACATGCCCCATTTTTTTTGATAAAATACCTGGATCAAAATTAATTCATAGGTGACTTATGATCGTCTCTGCATCAACCCCAGGATATCAGCTCTGGTCAGATGACTTTTCCGAATATTATGCTCAAAACGATATTTGGGTTAAAGACAAAGTAAACGTTAATTATGAAATTTTGCAAGGTAACATTCGTCAAGATACTCCCGTGGGTTGGTGTAAAAAAGTGACCGGGGAGTATGTTTTCCGGATTGGTCTTACTGTTAATGCGATGCCGAGTAATACAAAAATATTGGTATTTCCATTCGAATGTCAATTTAACCAAGTTTATACGGCTTATATGTCAGATGGATCATCCTTAAATTTAAATGTTGAAACAATTAATGGGGTAACTGAGGTAATGACTTTGGAAGAAAGCCCGAACGATACATTGGTTATTCATAACTTGGAGCTCATTCCTAAAAATATTAAATTATAATTTCTTATCGAAATTCGCCGTAAAACCTCTTCCTTTAGGTGGGGGATATGTAGCTAATCACGTGAGTGGTCGGCAACAGGAACCTGCGAAAGATCGCGAGATATTTTGCCTCGTCTAACCAGACGGGAATCTCCCTGCTTAAGCTGGGAGAAGATGTCAAGAAAACACCAACACCAACACCAACACCAACACCAAAACAAGCGATAAAACATTTGATGACCAAGTACGGTAGCCATGATAAGATAGCTATAGCTGCTAATGTGTCCCGATCTACGGTACAAAAGATTGCTACTGACGAGATACAAAACCCAAGCTACAACACCATGCAAAAGCTGTTGAAAAAAACTTTTTAGGGTGTGCATACATGCAACACTTTTGAGTGTATAATCATCTAAATACTAGTAGGAGGAGTATGAAGATTGAGTAGCGAAGAAAAATGGAATCAACCAGACATTGTTGCAGAAGTAGCACTTAAAACTATTTCAGTTCGACAGTATTGCTCTGTAATGGAAATTAGCCATAACACACATTACCGATGGCTTGAAACTTACAACAATTATCGCAACGCATATGCACAAGGCTTGTGGAAGCGCATAGAAAACAACCTAAAAAATATCGAAGATATAGCAAACAATTCATCTGAAAAAGCAGCAAATGCAAGACTTGATGCGAGCAAAATGCTTTTGACTAGAGGTGAAAAGATGCTTGGCAGCATGGGTAAGGGTCATTACACGAGCGGAGACATCAAAGAACAGCTGATTAAAGTCGCTGATGATTATGCTGCTGGCCTTATCGATACTGAATTTGCTAATGCGATGGTTACTATCATTATGGCAAGAGCAAAAACTTATGAACTGATAGAGCTAAATCCGCTTGTAGACGCCGTTAAGAAGTTGACGGAGCAAAAATAATGGGTTCGTTGGCAGCAAAGAAAAAGATTTTGCAAGACTTTTTGGAAGCTGCTAATGCCGAACGCATGAGTGACGTAGAAGTAGATGGCTATGCACTATCAGTTGGCGATGAAAAATATAAGCCATCGAAAACTGCAAAACTGTTTCATGAAGATCAATCCCGCATAAGGTTAATTAAAGGCCCCTATGGTTCAGGGAAAAGCACACTATGCTGTGCTGATATTGTTTTTTGGGCAATGAGTATGCCAAAAATGCCAGATGGTGTTAGGCGTTCTAAATTTGCCTTTATCCGTAACACATACGGTGAACTTGAAACCACCACGCTAAAAACGTGGATGGATTGGTTTGAGGATTTAGGGCAAGTTAAAACCAAGGTAAAACCACCATATGTAAAGCACACGTTCAATGATACCGATGGCAAAATTGAACTTGAGCTTATCTTCTTGGCACTAGATAGACCAGATCACATCAAGAAACTCAAATCGCTCGAACTTACCGGGGCATACTTGAATGAAGCATCTGAGCTACCTAGCGTTGTCTTATCGCACATTATGACTCGTGTTAACCGATACCCTTCTCACCGTGTTGTTAAAGATTATCGTTATGGTGTGATTGCTGATACCAATCCTCCAACAACAAGGCATTGGATTTATAGGCAGTTTGAAAACAACCCTGCTGAAGGATTTAAAATATTTCACCAACCAGCTGGCGTATTTAAAAAAGATGATGGTTATATAGCCAACCAGAATGCAGACAACATAGAGAATTTATCGCCAAAATACTATCTTGATATGATCAAAGGACAAAGCGAAGAGTTTATCCGCGTGTATGCTATGGGCGAGTATGGCGTTATCCGCTCAGGTAAAGCGGTATATCCAGAGTACAACGATGATTTACACGGTGTTGACGCTCTAAAACCACTTACAGGGGTTCCAATTGATTTGGCATGGGACTTTGGTTTGACACCTTGTGTTTTGATAACCCAGACAGATACTTTTGGTAGATTACTTGTTTTGCGAGAAATCTGTTCTGAAAGCATGGGGTTAACTGGCTTCATTGATAACCTAGTCAAGCCAACACTTAAAAAACACTATGCTGATTTTGATATTAACGATTCTGTTGGCGACCCTGCTGGTTCTCAGCGTGCTCAAACAGACGAAACAACCTGCTATGAGGTTTTAGAGAAAAAGGGGCTACCCAGTCATGGTGCAGAAACACAAGCACCATTAAGGCGTATGGACTCTGTTAGACAACTGCTTAACAGTAATGTCGAAGGCAAACCTAAGATTCTCATTGATAAGACACATTGCCCAACCCTTCGTGATGGGTTTCTGGGTCTATACACTTTCGAAAAAATAAAAATAGGTACCGAAGAATCCTACAAAGAAAAACCGCTTAAAAACGAATACAGCCACATCCATGATGCACTGCAATACAGGGCATTAGGCTTTTACATGGATAACGAAAAACAAAATGATGATGAAGACGATTTCGATTATGGAATGCTGAACGACTATGGCCAAAGCATTGTAAATTTGGGGTGATGATATGACAAATACAATTGATCAGAATGCTAGTTTATGGGACAACATTAAAAACGCTAGAAAAGAAGCAGCAGAAAAGCATTCTCTGTATCATGAAATGCTTAACCAAGTATATGTTTCAAGCTTAACCAAAGATGATGAGGATGCGCTTAGCAAATCAATAGCCCCTAAATACAAAATGCCTATCATTGCGCCATTTGTTCGTAGACAGGTGGAAACGATTACTGATGGTATTCCGTCATTTACAGTGAAAACAAACGATCCTAATCAGCTAACCGAGGCAATGGCTGATAAATTAAATGTAGTTATTAAAGATCAGCTGGATCGTTCAGCATTTAAGCGCCAAAATTACAAAGTGATTCGTGACTCTATAGCGGGCGGCTTTGGTATTTACAAGATCAAGCTTGAATATGCCAACAAACTGAGTTTTGAACAAAATATACGCCTAGAGGCAGTTAGTAACCCAACCAACGTATACTTTGATCCATGCGCTAAACAAAATGACATGTCTGACGCATCCTTCTGCTTCACAATTGAGTGGGTAGAAGACGTTTTGTTAAAGAAAAAATACCCAAATGTTAACTTTGACTTATTACAGTTTGGGGGCGGTTCAGCATTAACAGAAAGAAGCGAAGGTGAAGACTCAAAGCGCAAAGAATTTGAGGTTTGCGATTACTATTATATTGAAACTGGGTATGCGAAGATTTACGAACTAGAAGGTGGTGAGGTTGTTTTCAAAAAGCCAGAAGATGCCAGTAGCATTGTTAGAACGCGTTTAACTGCACAAAAAACTTGCAAGTTTCAGCGTGTAGTGGGCAACCAAATTTTGGAAGAAGCCAAACTTCCATTTAGTACCATTCCTTTTGTTCAGGTTTGCGCGGAGGTTGTTATAGACGAAGATGACCACAAAACCATCGTCCCTTACGCGGCACCAGCCATTCACGCTCAGCGGTTAAAAAGCATAGCTACAAATTTGTATGCAGCCGCTGCTTTTGCAACGCCACCAGGACGTTTGGCTATCCCACAAGAAGCATTTGGCAATAAAAACACTCAAGAGATAATGAGGAGTGTTACAAGTCGCGATATTTTGGTTTACAAGCAATTTTCTAGTAAAGGTGGCATACAGACTCCAGTAAACCCGCCTCACTATATGACACCACCGCCAATATCACCCGAGTATGCAAATCTTGCCAACATATCCGATAATGTAATCAAGCAAACCCTAGGTGTTGAGTTTGATATTAATCAGGTTGGCAATATGTCCGGCAAAGCTTTGTATAATATGGCTGATTTTGTTAACAGTAATGTAAAAGGGTTTGTGGAATCCTTACTTGGTGCGCTAAAGCAATGTGGGCAATTATTCTTGGAAGGGTTAAAAGCAACGAATAGAGAGCTGGCATCAACCCCCACTGAAAATGCCGATATTATCGTGGAATCTGGCATTAACTATAAGCTTCAGCAGCAAGCTACACTTGAAATGCTAATGGAATTGGCACAGGTGTCGCCTACTTTTGCTCAGTTTATGGATAAGGAGGGCGTGAAGTTGATGCTTCAAAACATGGATCTAAATAGTAAAGCTGAATTAACAACTAGTTACGATGGTTTTGAAGAAGCACTTAAAAAGCAGCCTCCTCGAATACTGCCTCAGGTTCAAATGGAACAGCAAAAGATGCAAATGGAAGCACAAAAGCAGCAACAATCTTTTGAGCTAAAGCAACAAGAACATAATTTGAAAGCAGCTGAGCTGAATATAGAGACTCAGAAGCTGCAATTAGATGCAAAGCAAGCTGAAAATAAGGCTGCTAAGGATGCAACGGATTCATATTTGGACAAATACAAAGCTGAGATGGATCTGCAAATGGAACAATTAACTCATCAAATGAATTTACTACAGACCATCATTGCCCACTCAGGCAAGAATAACCATCAGGAGAATATGGCATGACTGAAGAATTGAAGAGCAAAAATGAGATTGTTGAAGGAAACAATGAGGCTATGGGTATGGAAGACCTTGGCGATAATGTTGATGCCCATAACGAATCATCTGATACACAGCAGTCTGAAGAACAGCCAGAAGAAAAAAGCCGAGAGGCAGTTATTCGTGAACGTACTTTAAAGCAAGCAAAATCTGACCCGCAGTTTGTTTTGGATGCGATGCAGCAAAATCCTGATGCTATGAACGCAGTCATGCATATGGCTGCGCAACAATTAACAGGTAATGAACAACAACCGTTTCCGCAAGTTGACCCGCAACAGCAAGCCATGCAGCAACAAGAAAATGCCCTGGCAATGAAAGCTAAAATGGCAGGAGAAGCCCAATTTGGTGATGACTGGCAAGAGAAAATGAAACATATCTCACCGCAGCATGATGATGTTCTTCGTGCAGTATTGCATTCAGACCCAAACGCACATGAAACCATCCATAAACTTGCATCTAACCCGAAAAAACTAGATGAGTTAGCACGCTTGCGTCCAGAACATGTATTGCCTGAGATTTACAAAATCAAGTATGCAAGTGCTAGCAATCAGCAAATGCCAGATTTCAAACCAATTGAAGAATTGCGAGGATCTGGTTCAGCTAAACCGACTGAAAGTATTGAAGACGAAATGACCCGATTGGCTCGTGAAATGAGAAATTAGTATTTTTATTGACAATCAGATATTTTTATATACAGTTAATCGTAACGCTTAGCGCGTTTCTCACTTCGTTAAAAAGTGGCGCTGCAACGGTTCTCGCTTATCCATTAAAAGTAGGGCAGCACTCTCTAGCTAAGCAAAACATACAACACAAGGTTCTCACTTCGCCTTAAAGTGGTCGTTTGTAAAGGTTCTCACTTACCCATAAAAAGTGGCAGCAAACAACAGTTCGTGTCGTATGTGTTAACGCAACCAAACCAGAGCAATGGTGCTTTGGTAGTTGTTAACCTTTGTTAGAGAGGAGTATTCTCATGGCTGTTATAGCTAATAATTTGCGTGCCGTCGCGGCGTATACCCAGCGAGCAATTGCGCTGTTTCGAATCAATTGTACTTTTGCAGAAAAATTTGATCGTTCTTTTAATGATTGGAACGTACCAGGCAACCGCGGTCCAGCATTGACCTTTAGTACGCCAAGCATGTTTGTTGCCCAAGATGGTTTAGAGGTTGATTTCAGTAAGAAATATACCGAAAACTTTGCCACCTTAACGGCGACAGAAACCAAAAATATCCCGCTAACGCTAAGCCATGAAGAATTAGCCACCTATCCATTAGAGCAAAGCATCAAAATGGGTGGTGAATCAGCAATGGCTGAGATGGCTACTGTGATTGATGGCTATTTGGCTAAGCTTGCCATGAATTCGCCATTTCGCTGGTATACCGATGCCAATTTCTCTGTAGTGGCACCAATTACTAAACCGACTGTTCAGAATCTTCGTCATGCTGTTGCAACATTTCGCGAGTATGGTTCTATGGCCAAGGCACATTGCGCTTTGCCTGTTTCAGCGGCAGTTGATATTTTAGACTCTGGTTTGCAGTTATTTACACCAATCACTAATGACAAAAGCATCGCTGGTTGGGAAATTGGTAGTTTAACCGGTGCGTCTAATGTGTCGTTCTACCAGAGCTATCATCTAGGAAAACACACTTCTGGTACAGCAGCAGGTAGCGAATTGGCAATTACGGCCGTTTCTGATACTACTTACACTATCCCAGGTACAAACATCACCAAACCCGCAACAAACGTAACGGTAACAGTGCCTTCTGGCAAGACTATCGTTGCTAATGACCTTGGTGATATTGGTCATTCCACTGGATTGCAAATGATTCGACCTGTCGGTCATGAAAAAATTGACATTGCACCACAGATTCGTGTTGTTGAAGCCAGCAATGCAAGTGCTACTAGCATTGTGCTTAAGGTATTTCCTGCCTTACTGGCACCTAATGACGGCATTATTGAGCCTGACACCAACATTGCACGTCCAATCGCTACTGCTACCGATAAGTTACGTATCGTTGGTGATCATAAGCGTGGTGTTATTTGGTTAAATGACTATGCCAAGTTTGCAATGCCCAAGTTGCCTGGTATGAAGCCATTCCCAAGCCATACTGCATCTGATCCTAACTCCGCTATATCTGTGCGCATGTACACAGGTGCTCAATTCGGTAAAGGCCAGAGTGCTTCTGTCTTGGATTGCTTGTATGGAGGAACTATGGTGCCAGAAGGCGGCATGATCGTCTGCTTACCTGCATAGTAATATAGGTTAAGCAGCCATGTTGGTATCAACCCTCATTGTAGACGCCTACCGCTTAGGGAAAATATTGCCAGTGGTAGGCGCCAACCCTAATTCAGAGCGTTTAACTGACGGTTTACGGCTGCTTAACTACATCATCGATGAGATGAATATTGATGGTAGAGAGGTGGTATTGAATGCCTCTCTTACCATTGATAAGCTAACCACCCCTTATCCATTAAAAGGGTGGATACAAATTAGTTCAGCAACGTATCGCATAGGTAGTGTCGAGACACCTATTGATATTGTTGGCTTAGATGAATTCATGGGGACAGCGTATATTCGCAATGTTAAAAGCATCCCTTACATTGGGTATTTCCAGCGTTCAGATTTAGACGGGTTTAACCTTAATTTTTACTTTGACCCTGACGAAAAATATCCCGTAACCATAAATGGATTAAAAGCTGTTGATGAGTTAACTCTTAACGACAACATTGATACAAAAGCAAAGATATACAAAGTCTACTTACTTGAACGGCTAATTCGTGATTTACGTGCTTACAACAGTAAGCCAGATGATGCCAGAAATGTTGCTGCTATAGCAAATATTGAAGATAAGCTCAGCAACATAAAAGACGTCAACACCATGGTAGAGTGTTCTCCGTTTGTGAGTGGTTCTGGCGATGTTATTGATACATTAGGAAAAGCCGGCTATGAGGCCAATGTGCTTCAAGGATGGCGCCCATGACTTGGAAGCCTATCAATATCACATCTGGGCATAACCCAAGTCGCTACCCACAAGTTACTAATGCTCAACTGCATAATTTTTATGTCTCAAACCAAGAGTCAGGGGCATGTTTATTTCCAACGCCAGGCTATAAAGTAATTAATAAAACGTTTGAGGATAAGAACCCTAGGGGTATTTTTTATAGCACTGTTTTTGGAGGTGTTATCGCTGTATTTGATAGGAATATCTATTTATTTTCAGATATAACAGGCACATCAACAAAGTTAAATCCTGATTTGCCACTTGAAAAAGAGACTGGCACCATCTTCATTGAAGAAAATGAAACGAACCAGGTCGTATTTAGTGAAGCTGGCAGCGTTTATGTTGCCATAAAAGGTGATAAAACAACTTTCCAAAAAGCTCCTATACCGCAGGATGTCGTTCCTACTAATGTCATATATTTGGATACGTATTTCATTACTACAGACCGCTTGACTAATAGATTTTACATCTCTGGTAACAATACTGCATTAACCTGGAATCCATTGGATTACTCTGTTATCAACAGCAAAGCAGTTGGTGTTGCCACTATTAATCGGCAGTTGTTGGTATTTGGTGAGCAGGAAACAGGTGTATTTTACGATGCCGGTGTTAATCCATTTCCTTTTAGACGCACAAATACATTTTCAATTGAATATGGCTGTTTGTCTGTTGAATCGATAGCACAAGGCTTTGGCATGGTCTGTTGGTTGGCAACAAATAAGCAATCAGACCCAGTATTGATGATGAGCTCAGGTGGTAAGCCTAAAAGTTTAGCCAGTGAGAATATCGATTTTAAGATCGCGGATTTAAAGAAACCTGAAAATTGTGATGCGTTTATGTATCAATCAGATGGTCATGTTTTCTATCAGATTAATTTTTATTCTGATGATGTGTCACTACTTTACGACTTCACTACAAAAAAATTCAGCGCCATAAGCGAAAAAGACACCAGTATATCAACACCCAATACAAGCATTACCAAGATGAGTAGTGTGCAGTATTTAACAACGTCGGGTAACAAAGCCTATTGTCTGCTCCGTAGTAAACCTTATATCCATGAGTTTTCTAACAAGATTGCCACAAGCAATGGCGTTCAGATACCAAGATCGATAATAACCAATAATTTGTATCAAAACGACTACGTTGAAATAGCAGAGCTAAGAGTATGGGCACAACAAGGGATTTATAAAAACCCTGATAACTTGGCTTATGTTCGTTTGTCTGTAAGTGATGATGGTGGAGTCACTTATTCCGAACTTAATCAGGAGAAACTTTCTCAACTTGGAGACCGGAATGCTTTTGTCATATACGGGCCGTTAGGATCATCATATAGATGGACATTTAAATTCGAGTTCTTTAGCGACACTCCTGTTGTCTTTATGAGCGCTCAAATGAGATTGGGGAGCATGTAATGAAGACACCTATATTCAACTTATCAGAAAACTGGCAACAAGATGGTGAGCTTACAGATAGCGCTGGCAATTTCATATCAAATCTTGTTCAACAGTTACAACTTAATTTGCCTGATGATGGGTACATTATTCCAAGCGTAACTAACGAAAACATTCAAAAAATGCAATCTGAAAATAAAGATAATGGTTCTAGAAATTATGCATATTTTCAAACAAAACTTGTCCATGATTCGACTGATAATATGTACAGAATTAATGATACCAAGGGAAAATTCTTAGCCATTCAAACAAAGTTAAGTAAAAAATGGGATGCCACAAAGCCTTGGGTTAAAGATGACAAAACACTTACGCAAGATGCAATTGACTTTCTTGCGCAACTAGTTGAGGAGAAAAGCTAATGTTTGGCGGATTATTTGGCGGTGGAAGCAATCCATACGATAGTGAAATTGACACTTATAATAAATTTCCAGGGCATGCCATGCCTTATATGCATAATGGTGAATGGGCTTCAGGTGCGTATCGAGGTGCTATCTCTAATTTCCTAAAAAACGATGGTGTTGATTATGAAAACAACGTCATGTCTCAGTATCAAGAATCGCCATGGGCTAAATATCAAACTGGTGAATTGACTAATGCAGCCAATAAAGCTGCTGCGGCAGGCGGTTATGCAGGAACACCACAAGAACAAGAAGCTTTGGCTGGAAAATTGCAAGGCTTAATAAGCCAAGACCAGCAAAAATTCTATAACAATGCTAAACAGCCGTATGAGTTTGGTACTCAACAAGCTGGCAATCAAGCTGGCCAAGGTTTACAGGCTAACAGTCAATATTGGAATTATTTAAAAGCGTTGGCCCAAGCTCAAATGGGTCAACAAGGATGGAATAGTGCCAATAGGGGGCTTGGTGGATTTTTAGGTGGCATTGGAAATTTAGCGGGTTTAGCAGGGACTGTGATGGGTATTCCTGGAGTACAAGGATTGCTTGGAATGGGTGGTGGTTCTGCATTAGGTGGCATGGGTGGAATGATGGGCGGCATGAGTAATGATGGCGGTATTACTTCCGCCGGAAATGCATTTTTTGGGGTGTAATAATGTTAGGACAAGCATATTTATCAGGACAATTGGGTGGTGAACGAGCAAATCCACTTACTGTAGGAATGAATGCATTACAAAATAGTGCAAATGCCGGAATGTCATTAATTAAATTGCTGCAAGATCCTACTCGTTTTAATAATCAGCAAGATCAAGAAAAGGCAATAACAGCTGCACAATTGCTAAAAAACCAATACATGCCCCAACATTTTAATGACCAACACCAAACATCATTGGCCAATTTACTAGGCAGGCAAATACAGAACCAATATGCTCCACAATTACTATCGGCACAAGCAAAGCAAGCACAATTTAAAGCAAACAATCCAGACTTGTATGTGCCTCAATCTTTGGCCGAAACGTTAAGAATTGCACAGCAACACCCAGAATTAATACAATCAAATAACCAAAGCATGAATCAAGCTCCTAAAGGAAGTTTAGGGGCAAACCAAGCTCCACAAAATAGCCAGCCACAATCTCTTGATGATTATGTTAATAATTATGTTGCTCAGCAAGCTTCCGGGGTGAAGGGTTCTACAACACCGCTTAGTAGCCCTAACCCATTAGTCAATGCATTTCTACAGAAAAACTACTCCACAAGACCTAACTACGGTGCTTACAGGTTAAAAATGGCCCCATGGCGGGCAATGCCTGCACAAGATAGGGCGCAAGCGCTAGCTATTGCTAGAGGTATGGGGGTAGATGGTACGCAAGCATCTAAATTCTTTTCTAATGGCGGCTCGTTAGATAACTTGGCTCAGCACGCGGGAGTAAAAATATCGGACGTCGACCCAATTTATTCTTTAGGCACAACAACAAAAAACAACTTGCAGCAAAGAAAAGTGGCTTTAGCCGGAGTTAATAGTTTGTCAAAAAACATAACAGAAGCGATGGCCCCATATTCACGAAAATTTTTAGGTTACAGTCCGTCTCAAATCGTATTAGCTATTTCAAATGAAGATCCTGGCAAACAAGCTAAATATTTAGCTGGGTTGATGCTTTCTCCAGAGCTTGGTGCAGCAAGAGCACGTGCGTTTGGCGGTTTAGCTGGTGAGGGTTTGGTTAACGAAATCCAAAACAAAAGCATGCTAAACGGAAGAACTTTTCAAGCCCTGGTGTCTCCGGAAGTATTTACAAAAGCTCAAAAACTTGCTGATGCATGGATTCAACAATCCTTTAAGAAAGAAGTTTCAGCCGTTAACAACCCTTATAAAACCAGACTTGGGAAACTTGATTATAAAAACTCAAGTGGGCAAGAAAAATCTAATGCTGATAGTGATCCACTGGGGATTATGTAATGAATATACAGCAGTTTAGAGCAAAATACCCACAATACAATGCCCTGTCTGATACCGACTTGGCAAACAAATTATACGCAAAATACTATTCTCGTATTCCAAAGGATGAGTTTGATACTAAATTCTTAGGTGCTCCAAAAACATCTATTATGGACAAGGTTAGTCACCTTATTGGTTCCGATGGAAGCCTTGGAGGGCAAATATCAGATTTCCTGGGTGGTATAGAAAACCCTATAATTAATGCTGTCAATCTTGCACCGGAAGCAGAACGTTCTATTGTTAATGCTGTTGGTTTGCCAAAATTAGCAATACCAAACATTCCCAATATACCTACAGAGAATAACACAGCAAGTTTGGCTGGTAATGTCGTCGGTTCTCTACTTCCTTTTGGGGCAGCGGCAAAAACTGTAGAAGCAGCAAGAGGATTACCTGCATTATTAAGCGGTACGGAAAGATTGGCGGCTCAACCAACAAAGCTATCCAATATTGTAGAAGGCGCAACCAGTGGTGCTTTAGGCGGTGCAGCTTCTAACCAAACTGGCAGTCGAACTGAGGGTGCTCTAGGTGGGGCGGTTGGAGGATCTATTGGAGGTGCTTTTTCTCCAGTAGCTAAAAGTATTGAGACACCCTCATTAAATGATATTCACGAATTAATCGCCAATAAACATATTGATTTACACAATCAAGCAAACCAGATTTATAAACAAACTGCAAAGGCGGCAAAAACTTTTGACGAGAAGAATCCTAATGCGATTACAACGCCAGCTTATACCCAAAAAGCTCAGGATATTCTAGATCAGATTCAAGGTGAAAAAGGTGCTCCGTCCATTTTAGATACTGATATTAAAAATGTTGTAAGTTCCATCGCCAAAAAACCACAAGATACAGTCAGTGGCCTTCTTACAGAAAGGCAGAAGCTTAATAATGTGTTAAGTAAGCCAGGATTAGATAATGCTTCCAAGTCTATGATTAATGATTTAAAAGGAGCTGCACAAGATGATTTGGCAAATTTACCCGATAACTTAAAAGACCCAAGTTTAGCTTCGGCAAAAAACGGCTTGTCAGAGCTGCAAGCTCCTTATGAAAAAGCAAATGCATTATGGGCTAAAATGAAAGGTTTGGCTGGAAAGAACCCTACAAAAAGACAGCAAGACCTAATGCATAATCTTGTAGGAGCAAATGATTATGATGATGCAGGAAATATTATAGGGAATTCATTAGATAGGGCTGCATTTGATAAGCTTTATTTATCAAAACCATCAAATGGAAGCGCATCTAGAAATTATGAAAACTTGACGAATGCATCTGATATAAACAAAAACATCGTAGCGCACGCTATTAAAAACGAACCGTTTAAAAATGAAACTGACGAAAAGGCTTTTCACAAGTTTTATAGGTCAGTATCTAAAGATCAAAACGCCAAAAATTGGTTATTTAGCCCAAACGAACAGAATATCTTAAATAAAGCCGTTAATAAAAAGCCGTCCAAGTTCTCATGGCCAATATTTTTAGGCTTAGAGGCCTTGTCTCATCACTCTGGTATTCACCCGCTTGGAGCAACTTTTCCAGCTTATTTAGCAGCTAAAGCTGGATCAAAAGGACTTAATCAATTATTATCGCGAGGAGTTCAACCAAATATGTTGGAAAATGTTAGCAATAATATTAACTATAGCCGGAGTGGCAATAGTGGCTTGGGAGCTTTACAAGAACGGGGATTAACTGCCCTGTTAGCCGGTTTGGGTTCTTCAATAGGAGGACATCCAAATGGCAATTAGTAACAACAAGTTAGTTTTATCGCCTACTTTACAACAGAATTTTATCGATCCTAATACGCGATTTCCTGCGCTTGGCAAGGTTTATTTTTATAAGGCAGGCACAACCACGCCAAAAGCGGTATATCAGCGCTCTAACGATTCTAGCAACCCTTATGCACCAACTCCTAACCCAATCACACTTGATGCATCTGGAAGTTTGTCTTACGACATCTTTTTCTACCCACTTGACGAAAACGACCCAACAGTAAAGGAGCTGTATGACGTTTACGTTAAAGATATGAATGACGTTGAGATATTTAAGCGGCTTAACTGGCCACCTATTGATAATGGTGTAACAACTGGCAATATTGCTGGTGATTTCGTAGTTAATGGTCAGTTTAACTACCCAATTCAATTCTACAATCCTCCAAAAGATGCTATAGGCCAGATTGATAATAAAACTACGGCTGTATGCTTTGGCTGGGAATATGAAACGGATGCTAACTTATTGGTGACAGATAGGTTTGTTACTTTTGAGGAGGTACTCAAGGATACATTCAACAATCTGCCTAAATACTTAATCACACTTGATGCTCTAGCTATCGATAATAACGAATCTATTAACCGTTTGAGCCAAAGGTTAGGGCCAGTTGAAGATTTATCTGGAAAAACAGTTACTTTCGCATTTGACGGGATGGATGAAAACGGAGATGGTATTGAAATTGATCTGGTATTAGAGCGAAATTACGGCAATCCCGCAGACGGAGCAAGTGCAACTGAAACCATTAAAATTGATAGTTTTACGTTGCGATCATCGCTGACTCAGTATGTCAAAACATTTGATGTTCCATCACTAAACGGAAAGACTTTAAAAGGTGATACAAGTTTAACTCTTAGGTTTGAACTACCCTTGCAAAAGGCGGTTAAAATATCATTAACCAGCGTTATAGCTCGATTGGGAGGCATAGAATCTCCAGAGTTTTTTAATTTGCCAGTAGCGTTGCTAAATGCACAGATTATTGGTCAAGGTATAGACTTGCAGCAAAGATCAGCAGCCGATAATTTTGCAACGCTGTCTTACTACAATGGTGATTTCTTCTTCCAGGCTAAAACTGGCACATATGAATTGTTAGATATAGATGCTGCTAAAGCAAAACAGAATGTCATTATCCTAACAGATGCAGATCAAAACATACCTGCTAGAGGGGCTAATAAATATGGCATTCCTTATGCAAATTTATACAACATTTTTGGGACAAAATGGGGTTCTGAGGGGGACCTTGAGGTAACAAGTGATAAGACATCCTTGACGTTCACTTCGCTAACGGATGGGCCACCTATTTCGACTGATGCTTTCTCTATCGGCAACACCGATTGGGAGCTCACGGAAGTCGAAAAAGCCAATAAGTTTGGTATTAAGGTTACTAAGAAATCAGCTTCACCTGCTGTGCTAGAATTTGAAGCAGCGGAAAAAGGTATTTTCTCTAACCCTGTAGCTTCTAGTATAGGTTGGGCGGATGGTGGCGATCGAGGCGGATTTTATTATTCGTATAGCTCTGATGGACATATTGACTCAAAAACTGGGAGACCCTCGGATCATTTGTTGCTAAGTGGCCATAAGCTATACACTGGTGGAGGTGGAGAAGGAAGCCCACCTAGTTTAGATAACAGATTTGTACTTAACCCTAACGATGTATTCAGTGCAACAGATACGGTAAAGGGTGATGAAAATACCGCATGGAAATCAGAAATTACATTTTTATCTTCTAGTATTTCTGATTATAAAACGGAGTTTGTTACAAAACGTGTCTATACTTTAAGTAATATTTTTGATAAGTATGCCTGCGATCTAAAATATAACGCCAATACAATATCATATTCAACAAATGCCTATAATGTAGGTGGTACTTATGACATCCAGTACCCAACGGGCGTATCATCTCCAGATAAGCTTTTGATTTCGTTTGAAGTTGATGGAAAATCATCAACAAGTGCGATAAATGCTGAAGTTATTGCTAAAGTTAAAGTTAAATCATCAGATACAATCAACACGCTTTTAGACAATACAGTTAAAGCAGTAAACAATCCATTTATTGAAAAATTCGCGCCTGGCACATTTAAAGAAAGCACTTGGATTGGTTTTGGTTCTACAACAAAAAAATATTATGTATTTTTTAAGGTAGATGGCGTTGGTACTGACCCAACACCCTCAGGTAGAGAATCTGCTGTTAAAACTGGAATTGATTTAAATTCTACTGATTCGGTCGAAACTAATCTTAAAAAAATAGCTGAAGCAATTAAATTGGATAATTTTACCGTACCAGCAGTAGATAAAATTTTTACCATTCCAACCGCTGCAGCCGATAATGTTGTTGGTGTAGTTTATTTATAAGGAGGAGAACAATGGCAATCGAAAATTTTAATATAGGGCAATCGAGCAATTACATACCAAACTATGCGCTTCCATTGTCGGATTCTGCGGTAGTTAATTTGGCAGCGAATACAGATACTACGGTAAGTATCCCAAGTGATGCAGCCAACGTATTGATTTCGGCGACAGATAACATTTTTGTAGGCTCTAGCACGATAACACTACCTGCATCTGGAAGCAGTGCGACAGATAACGTTTTTGTAGGCTCTAGCACGATAACACTACCTGCATCTGGAAGCAGTGAGATGCACAACGTCAGATTAAACCCTGAGGTAGTTAGCTTAAAAGGGTTGACACAGCTTCACGTGTTAGCGCCTAACGCTTGCTATGTGACATTAACATGGTTTAGGAATGCCAATGAGTAGTTTTAGTAGTTATCGCAGTTTGTATCGCCGATTTAGTGGTTGGTTTTCTTTTATAGGCAATTTGCCAAGAGTACCAATAGCAGCATGGCGTGATGAGTCAACTTATGTATGGCGAGATGAGAGCAACCAATATTGGACAGAATCTTAAGGAGGATGTATGCCTATTTTAACGACAACAGAAAAAGCTGGTTATGATACTGTTGTGACTGACGCTGTAAGAAAATCAGATGTTATCAACAATTTAACGTCAACCGATATAGAAAAACCCTTATCTGCCAATATGGGTAAAACTTTAAATGATAGTTTATCAGGTTTTAGAGATCCATTAAATTCAGAAGTAGATTACAAAAGAGTTATTAATTCAAAAAGATGGAGTCTTATAAATTTAAGTGGATTAATATCAATTGAGAATACTTTTGGTGTTACACAAGGTTATATTGAACAGTTACTTAGAACAATGGAAAATGCAAAAGAATTTTATTTTGATAACAGCTCTATTGTTAATAAATATTTTAGATTCAATTATATGCATGATATTTGGATGAAGAGTGTAACTCTTTTGCTAGATAGAACAGCTACACTTTCAGTTGGTATAAAATGGCAGGCATCATCTGATGGTACAACATGGATTGATATAGGAAATACTATTACTGTTTCAATTCCAGCTAATGAATCTTTAAATTTTGTAGGTCAATATGAGATAAAAATATCAAATATAGCCACTAAAACACAAAATTATAAATATTGGAGAATTTTTGGTGAAAGTGGAAATACCACATCATCTCCATATGTTAATCTTATATTTCCTGAAATAGAATGAATAAGTAAAATACTAGAAGGATATTAAAAATGGCAAGAATATATACTTTTATTGCCATTGTTAGTATAGGTATATTATTGCAAGGATGTACTGCATTATCTGCATTAAAGGCATTTACAGGTTCTGGTGAGAGCACTGATAAATCAGTTAATGTTGAAGCTAATATAGCAGCTAGAGATAACAAGAAAGCCATTATTAGTGCAGACACTAGTGAATCTTATACAAATAAAGGAAATGTGACACAACATGGTATTAAATTCAAAGATGGTTCATTGTCTGATCTTATATTATCTAGTGGAATAGGTGGGGTTGATCTTCTTGTAGCACTATTTATTTTAATGGTGACGAAAATTATTTGTTTTTATCTTACAATGCGACAGAAAAATATTGAAAAAAAGCTCCAAATTAAAACTTTAAAACTTGAGAAAGAAAAAAATATATAAATCATATTTATTTAAAATTATGTATAATAGTATTTTATTTATGCTAATTTAATATGAAAAAGTTTTCATTATTAATTTTTTTATTGTTATTTGCAAAATGTTGCATATATGCAAATAATAAAAATGATAATTCAGTTGATATTAGTTTGGACAAAGACACCTATATTCTTCCATTCTATTATACTCAATCTCCAAATTATTCTGTTTACAATGGAAATACTCCAAGTGGACAAAAAATAAATAAGTTCGAATTTAAAGGGCAATTTAGTTTAAAA
>Ga0316202_10001219_pt1 | contig 21118 bp, 17 predicted proteins | sample 3monrhotite_MG_FD_204934 | JGI IMG/M metagenome (GOLD analysis project Ga0316202, IMG submission 204934) | Microbial mat bacterial communities from mineral coupon in-situ incubated in ocean water Damariscotta River, Maine, United States -... | ecosystem: Environmental > Aquatic > Marine >... | reverse complement strand
CTTAAGTTTGGAAATGAAAACACCAAATCAAGTGCATAAAAAAGACCTGGAGCTTTCGCACCAAGTCTTTCATTAAAACCGTCAACCTATTTCAGGACGGGACAGGTAATTGTAAATATGTTCCTGTGCCATTTGAAGATAGATAACTGTAACCCGTGGTGCATTTAAGAAATTGTCACTTTTAGGTTGTTATGTTATTTCTATTTAGTTGATTAAACTGTTAATTAGCATGAAAAACTGATCCACTTTAGTGGGGTTTAGCAAGTAAAATTGACCCACCTATTTTGTTATATTCGAACTTTGGCTCGGAGAACTTAACAGGTGATATCAATGGAAACAGCAAGTAAAATTCGTCGTCTCGTTTTAGTTGATGGGAATAGTGTTCGTTCTGTCAGTAAATCAACGGGTATATCAAGAAACACTATTCGCAAATATTTATCCGATGACAATCCGCCGAATTACCAACTTCAATCCCGTGCTTAGTAGTTATGAATCTCAACTAACCGATTGGTTTAACTTTGATATTCAAAGGCCTAAGCGAGAAAGGCGTACGGCTAAAAAACTATACGAGCAACTAATACTTGAAGGTTACAAAGGCTCCTATTGTCCTGTGGCTCGTTTTATGAAAAAACTTAAACAAAGTAATACTATTCAAAGACAAGCATTCATTCCGATAGAATTTGAATTAGGGGATGCTTTTCAATTTGACTTGTCTTTTGGTGAAGATGTTATTGTATCATATTAAGTGATTGAATAACTTATGTTTTAATTTGTTCATTAATGCACCATGGGTATAACTGTATTGAAATTATAATTTTTTAGGCTAGGTAAATTAATGTCATTATGTGACATTATTTCAAAATATTTTTCACCTTCCTCAATAGAAAGTGCGTTTAATATTGGATTAAAGTTGAATAGTCATCTTTGATGATAGGATTTATTTATATAAAGGATCAGATACATCTAAGAATTATATTCACAATTATTTTTCATAAATATGTAATTTTTTCATAATTTAACTGACTTGTATCTAACTTATATTATTCATTTTTATAATTAAAAATAATATGAGAGTAATTCATGAAAAAGTTTCATCCGTATCTTTTAACGGTCACCACTATTATGTTGTTAACTGCTTGTAAAGACGGCACGAATGGTACTGTTGGTGTTAATGGTCAAAATAGCCTTTTAGTACAAACTCAGTTGGACACAGGCAACACTAACTGCTGGACAGGAGGCGTTCAAATCGATTCAGGGCTAGATCAAAATACGAATGGCTTGCTGGATTCCTCTGAGGTTACTGATACTTCTTATCTTTGTAATCCCAATAATTTTGGTACCACGGGTGTTGCTTTGCCTTATTCTGTGATGCGAAATGATCTTGAAAATGGTGCAATACCCGGTTCTACATTTGAGATCCGCAATGGTGGATACGGTTCTGACATGGATGGTAATCCAACTAATCCTATGCAATTTTATGCTCTTACGGATAGGGGCCCTAATGCTAATTTTACCGGACTTCAAGGCAAAGGGAAAATTTTTCCTACTCCTGATTATACACCACGTATTGGTTTGTTCGAAGTTCAATCAGGAGGAAAGGTTAGCTTAATTAAAAATATTTTATTAAAAGATCGGAATGGAAATAATATCACTGGCTTGCCTAATAGTTCTGCATTAGGCGGTACAGGTGAAACTCCTTATGATGCCTTTGGAAAAGTGATAACAAATGATCCTAATCAACCTTATGATGCAGTGAATAATCCTATTAAGACCGATGATTATGGCTTAGATTCAGAAGGTCTTGCTGCAATGGATGACGGTACTTTTTGGATCAGTGATGAATACGGGCCACATATCGTACATTATAATGCGCAAGGGGTAGAAATTGGCCGTATCAACCCATTTCTTGCAGATACAAGAAATGACTATACGTTACCTGCTGAATTTTCTAATCGATGGGCAAATCGTGGTATGGAAGGCTTAACAGTAACACCTGATCAAAAAACATTAGTAGGGATAATGCAGTCAAGTTTAGATAATCCAAGTAAAAATCGTACCGATTTGACACGCATTGTTACCGTGAATTTGGAAACTGGTGCGGTAGCTCAATATTTATATAAACAAGAAAAGATTAAAAACTCTAATTCAGCAATTAAGGCTCTTAGTGCTACCAGCTTTCTAGTGGTGGAACGAGATAAAGGGTTTTATAATATTACCCCAACGGCTCAGAAACGCGTTTATAAAATTAATATTAGCGCAGCAACTAATTTAGAGAGCATAACTAACGGCGCTAATTTGGTGCAGGATCTCAATGTCGGTTTAACATTAGACGGCTTAACACTGGAACAAGTTGTCAACACTAATATGGTTGATTCAGATACCAGTACAGGCTGGGGTATATTATCTAACGCTGGGATCATGCCCGTGGCTAAAGTTAGTTTAGTTGTTGATATGATAGACGAAGTATCTTACCCGCATGATAAGATGGAAGGGTTGTGGTTAATTGACAATCATCGTTTGGGTGTACTTAATGATGATGATTTCGCAACTTGGTCTACTAATGGCATATTAGAACAGAAGTATTTAGACAGTACTAGAAGTCGTATTGATAGCAACACCCTGTACATAATCGACAACCTAGATTTAACGCCAGCACAATAAAATTACTAGATGAGCCGACTAATGTCGGCTTTTTATTAATTTAAGTCTATGAAAAAACATCTATCATAAAAAATCAACCCAAAATTTTATGCTCATCATTATTATTTTTATACATACTTTATAGTATATATGCAGGTTTAGCCATCTAAACGTTTAGATGTTGACATAGCTAGAAATCTAAGTAACATGAGAAAATAGCCATTCGGGTTATATTGTTTTGCTATTTTTTTACTCTTTAGTAGGTTTCATATTATGCCCATTAAAATTCCCGATCAATTGCCGGCACTTGATATACTTGATGATGAAAATATTTTTGTCATGTCTGAATGTCGGGCAGCTAATCAAGATATTCGTCCAATGAAAGTGGCTATTTTAAATTTAATGCCGAATAAAATTGAAACCGAAGTGCAAATATTGCGCATGCTTTCAAATACGCCACTGCAGATAAATATTGATTTAATTCGCATTCATAATGAAGCTTCTAAAAATACACCTCAAGAGCATTTAGACTCGTTTTATCGTTTGTTTGATGATGTTAAAGATGAACAATATGATGGATTAATTATAACAGGTGCGCCATTAGCATTATTGGACTACAGTCAAGTAAGCTTTTGGCCTAAAATATGTGAAGTGTTTGATTGGGCTGAAAAAAATGTAACATCAACGATGTTTTCTTGTTGGGCTGCGCATGCTGCTTTGTATTATCATTACGGTATTAATCGTCATTTACGCAGTAAAAAACTATCAGGAGTTTTTCAGCATTTTCCAACTGATGATAAAGCGCTCTTAACTCGTGGTTTTGATGAAAGCTTTAATGTTCCACATTCTCGCTATGGTTACATTGAAAAACAAGACTATTTAAGTATTCCTAGCCTTAAAATTCTTGCGGAATCAAAACAAGCTGGCGTATATTTGTCTGCGAGTGCCAATAAGCAACAAGTGTATTTAACGGGGCATCCAGAATATGACACAACAACATTGCACGATGAATATTTACGTGATTTAAATACATTAACGTGTGAGGCAAAAATGCCTGAAAATTATTTTCCGAGTAATAATGATAATGCACAGCCAAAAAACTCATGGCGTAGCCACGGTAGTCTATTATTTACTAACTGGCTCAACTATTACGTTTATCAAATAACCCCTTATCAGCTTGATGCCGATAACATTCATGCAATTAGTCCGGAGTAGTTTGTGAATAATTCATCTTCATTTTCTCTTTTTCAACAGCAATTATCACAACGTATTTTGATACTTGATGGTGCGATGGGTACCATGATCCAAGCACATAAATATGAAGAAAACGATTATCGTGGAAAACGTTTTGCTAATTGGCAATGTGATGTAAAAGGTAATAATGATTTATTAGTGTTAACTCAACCTGAGGCTATTAAAGAAATTCACCGTCAATATCTTGAGGCAGGTGCCGATATTATAGAGACCAACACCTTTAACTCAACAACTATCGCGATGGCTGATTATGAAATGGAATCGATCAGTGGTGAAATTAACTTAGTTGCAGCACAACTTGCTCGTGAAGTAGCTGATGAATTTACGATACTAAATCCTGATAAACCACGCTTTGTTGCTGGTGTATTAGGTCCAACCAATCGTACTTGTTCAATTTCACCTGATGTTAATGATCCAGCGTTTCGTAATGTCAGTTTCGATGAGTTAAAAGATGCGTATATCGAATCTACAACCGCATTAATTGAAGGCGGTTCAGATTTGATCATGATCGAAACAATTTTTGATACGTTAAATGCAAAAGCGGCCATTTTCGCGGTAGAAACTGTATTTGAACAATTACAAATACGTTTGCCAGTAATGATTTCAGGTACGATTACCGATGCATCGGGTCGCACCTTGTCAGGGCAAACTACCGAAGCCTTCTATAATTCATTACGTCATGCAAAACCGATTTCTTTTGGCCTAAATTGTGCGTTAGGCCCCGTTGAATTACGTCAATATGTTGAAGAACTCAGTCGTATTTCTGATGTTGCTGTTTCTGCTCATCCTAATGCCGGTTTACCCAATGCTTTTGGTGAATACGATTTTACGGTAGATGATATGAACACGCACATTGAAGAATGGGCGCAAGCGGGCTTTTTAAATATTGTTGGTGGTTGTTGTGGTACTACGCCGGCACATATAAAGGGTATGGCTGATAGCATAGCAAAATTAGCTGAAACGGGCGTTAAACCGCGCAACATTGAAGCGCGTGAAATGGCGTGTCGTTTATCGGGCTTAGAAGCGCTGACGATTAAAGATGATTCGCTTTTTGTTAATGTGGGTGAGCGTACTAATGTTACGGGTTCAGCCGTTTTTAAACGTTTGATCATGGCTGAAGATTATGATCAAGCCATTGCTGTAGCACTACAGCAAGTTGAAAATGGCGCGCAAATTATTGATATCAACATGGATGAAGGCATGTTGGATTCAAAAACAGCGATGGTGAGGTTTTTAAATCTTATTGCGGGCGAACCTGACATTGCTAAAGTGCCAATTATGATCGATTCGTCGAAATGGGATATTTTAGAGGCAGGGCTAAAATGTATTCAAGGCAAAGGCATTGTTAACTCGATCAGTTTAAAAGAGGGAGAAGAAAACTTTCGCCGTCAAGCCGAACTACTACGCCGTTATGGTGCAGCGGTTATTGTGATGGCGTTTGATGAAGATGGTCAAGCCGATACACGCACACGAAAATACGAAATATGTAAACGTGCTTATGGCATTTTAGTTGAGGAAATTGGTTTTCCAGCGGAAGATATTATTTTTGATCCAAATATTTTCGCCGTTGCTACAGGTATTGATGAGCATAATAATTATGCCGTTGATTTTATTGACGCCGTAGCCGATATCAAGCAAAACTTACCGCATGCAATGATCTCTGGCGGTGTGTCAAATGTGTCGTTTTCGTTTCGTGGTAATAATCCTGTGCGTGAAGCAATCCATGCGGTATTTTTATACCATGCCATTAAAAACGGCATGGATATGGGGATTGTAAATGCAGGGCAATTGGCCATTTATTCTGATATTCCCGATAACTTGCGCTTAGCCGTTGAAGATGTCATTCAAAATAGTGACGATGGCGCTACAGAACGTTTGCTCGATGTTGCTGAATTATATCGTGGTCAAGCAGGCAGCCAAAATAATAAAGCTGATTTAGCATGGCGTGAACTCCCTATTAATAAACGCTTAGCGCATTCTCTGGTAAAAGGTATTAATGAATTTATCGTTGAAGATACCGAAGAAGCACGATTAGCAGCAGCAAAGCCACTTGATGTTATTGAAGGGCCGTTAATGGATGGCATGAATATCGTCGGTGATTTGTTTGGTGCGGGTGAAATGTTTTTGCCACAAGTGGTTAAATCAGCACGAGTAATGAAGCAAGCAGTTGCGCATTTGAACCCTTTTATTGAGGCGGGAAAAACCAAAGCAAGTACCAATGGTAAAGTACTTTTAGCGACTGTTAAAGGTGATGTGCATGACATCGGTAAAAATATAGTAGGCGTGGTTTTACAATGTAATAATTACGAAATTATTGATTTAGGTGTCATGGTTTCGTGTGAAAAAATATTGCAAGTAGCCCGTGATGAACGAGTAGATATTATTGGCTTGTCAGGCTTAATCACGCCATCACTTGACGAAATGGTACACGTTGCTCGAGAAATGAAACGACAACAATTTGAATTGCCTTTGCTAATTGGTGGTGCTACCACCTCAAAAGCACATACTGCGGTTAAAATAGAGCCACAATATGAGAACCCTGTGGTTTATGTATCAAATGCTTCACGTGCGGTTTCAGTGGTTAGTAATTTATTATCTGATGAACTTCGCCCTGCATTTATGGCACGCCAAGATGATGAATATCAACGAGTACGTGATCGCCATTATAAAAAAGGCCCTCGTTCAACCTTAGTACCATTAAGTACCGCTCGTGAAAATGCGATACCAATCAGTTTCGAAAATTACACACCAGTAATGCCGAAAAAATTAGGTGTAACGGTTATTAATGAACTTGATTTAAACGTGGTACGAAATTACATTGATTGGACCCCATTTTTTACTACTTGGCAATTATCAGGTAAGTATCCTCTCATTTTAAAGCATGAAGCAGTTGGTGAAGAAGCCACCAAGTTATTTAAGGATGCCAATGCCATGCTTGATGATGTTATTCAAAATAAAAAAATTAAAGCCAAAGCCGTTTTTGGTTTGTTTCCTGCGCATCGTCAACAAGATGATTTAGTATTATATAATGATGATAAACGTGTAAAAGAGCTAATTACGTTACATCAATTACGACAACAAACGAAAAAACCCGAAGGCCAGTATAATCGCTGCTTATCTGATTACATTGCGGATAAAGACTCCGGTATTAACGATTATATGGGAGCATTTGCAGTATCTGCAGGGTTTGGCGTTGATGACTTGGTAAAAGTCTACGACGATGATAATGATGCTTATAACAGCATTTTATTAAAAGCCGTTGCTGATAGATTAGCAGAAGCAAGCGCTGAATATTTGCATGAACAAGTTCGTAAAGAGTATTGGGGCTATGCTAGGAATGAAAATTTAGCTAATGATGATTTGATCCGCGAAAAATATCAAGGTATTCGACCTGCACCAGGCTATCCTGCTTGTCCAGAGCATACTGAAAAAGGTTTATTGTGGGAATTATTAAAGGTTGAAGAAAATATTGGGATGGAATTAACCTCAAGCTATGCAATGTGGCCGGGTGCTGCGGTCAGTGGTTGGTACTTTGCTCATCCAGACTGTAAATATTTTGCTGTTGCTAAAGTTGCTAAAGATCAAATTGAAAATTATGCTAAACGTAAAAATATGACGCTAGAGCAAGCAGAACGTTGGTTATCGGCTAATTTAGATTATGAACCAGAGTAGTAAAAGTGAGTTGTTTTATGTTATAAAACTTTATATCGTTCAATAATATAAGTTTTATATGACATTTTTATTTAAAGGTCCAAAGCTTGGACCTGCCATCTTAGTTACCGCTGCATTTATTGGCCCTGGTTCGGTTGTATCGGCAATGATTGCTGGGGCAAATTTTGGTTTTGCGCTACTTTGGGCATTCGTTTTCTCGGTTATTGCGACTATTATTTTACAAGAAATGGCCGCGCGCTTAGGCATAGTTACTCAACAAGGCTTAGGTGAAAATATTCGCCAAGCAATTAAAAATCCGTTACTTAAATTTTTTGCCGTGTTGTTAGTCGTTGCAGCTATTGTTATTGGCAATAGCGCTTATCAAGGTGGCAATATTTCAGGGGCAAGTCTAGGATTAACTAGCTTACTTGTTCCTTTAGGGCTTGAACAATCATTAGCGCAAATACTATTACCTATCGTCATTGGTTTTTGTGCTTTTTTATTATTAATTAGCGGCAGTTATAAAATAGTAGAAAAAGGATTGATTTTTTTAGTTATATTAATGAGTCTCGCTTTTCTTGTGACTTTTATTTTAGTAAAACCTGATTTTTCCGAATTGTTTTCAGGGCTGTTTATTCCGCAAATACCTGATGGTGCAACTTTGACGGTGATCGCTTTAATTGGTACCACAGTTGTACCCTATAATTTGTTTTTACATGCGGCAAGTGCTAAAGAAAAGTGGCACTCACCTGAACAATTAGGCGAGGCACGTCGTGATTTATATATTGCTATTCCGCTTGGCGGTTTAATCTCTATTGCGATATTATCTACCGCCGCAACGGCTTTTTTTAAACAACAGATTGAAATTCATGGTGCTGCTGATTTAGCACCCGCTTTGCAACCTATTTTTGGTGATTGGGCGACCGTGTTTATGTCGACAGGCTTGTTTGCTGCCGGTATCTCATCTGCAGTTACCGCACCATTGGCCGCCGCTTTTGCGCTCTCAGGAATTCTAAATCTTAAGAATAAAATGAGTGATAAGTCGTTTAAACTTATTTGGATTATCATTTTAATCATTGGTACTTTTGTGGCAAGTTCTGGCTATAAACCTATTAACATTATTTGGTTTGCACAAGTGGCTAACGGTTTACTATTGCCAATAATAACTATATTTTTATTATTGATGATGAATACCAAAAAGCTTGGACAATATAAAAATACTTGGCTACAAAATACTTTAGGGTTTATAGTTTTAGTCGTGACTTTGCTGCTAAGTGGTCGTAGTTTACTTTCAGCTTTTGCTTAGTTTTAATAAATTTTACAGATATTTTATATAAACATATAAAGAGTTTATCGTAGGAAAAACATTGAATAAATTTAGTATACATGGCGAGTGTAATTTATCAGTAGATAGAAATATCCTAACGATTAATATTACAGGGCCATGTAATAAAGAATTTTTTTTCTATCTACATCAAAAATTATTAAGCGTTGCTGATAAAATCAATATAAATAACTATGCTGTATTATTGATCCCTCATGGTGATGCGGTAATTATTTTTGATGCATTTTTAGCCCATGTTGAGTTTTTAAAAAGTAAATCAGTAAAAGCAATTGCTGTGGTACTCGAATCTTGTAGTACACCCTCAATGACCAAAAGCATGTGTCACAAAGCTTATGAAAATGCCGATATTGTCCATCAATTTTTTGAAAATAGGGCGGCAGCAAAAAATTGGCTTAATGATGAAATATTATACGGCTAAATAACCAATATTTTTTAAGCTATTTTCATCAAACACATTTACGACATCGCCAATAACAATTAAGGTTGGCGGTTTAATGTTATGCTCTTTTACTAAATCATTTAGTTTAATCAATTCGCCTTTATACACTTGTTGATCTTTTTGCGTACCTTTGTAGATCAAAGCTGCTGGCGTGTGTGCACTTCGGCCTGTAGCGATAATTTCTCTAATGATCATCGGCAGGTTTTTAACCCCCATATAAAAAACAACGGTTTGTTTAGGATCCGCTAAAATATGCCAGGGTAAGTCATTATTTGGCTCTATACCTTCTTCTTTTTGAAAAGAACTCTTTTGTAGATGACCTGTAATAAAAGTACAACTTTGCGATACATTACGATGTGTAAGTGGAATACCCACATAAGACGTACATGCCGATGCGGCTGTCATCCCCGGTACAATGTGACAAGCAATTTTATGCTCTAGTAAAAATTGTGCTTCTTCACCACCACGACCAAAAACAAAGGGGTCACCGCCTTTTAATCGCAATACTTTTTTATTTAAGAGAGCTTGTTCAACTAATAATTTGTTAATACTATTTTGTGGAACGCGGTGATCGGCTTGTTTTTTACCCACATACAATTTTTCACAATTTTTAGGCAAAAGTGCCATTATTTCATCGCTGACTAAACGATCATAAATAACAACTTCTGCTTGTTTAATAAAACGAAAAGCTTGCATAGTAAGTAAATCTGGATCACCAGGACCAGCGCCAACAAGCGCTACTTCACCTTGTTTAAATACTTGCTTGTGGGTAGGGTTAAAATTAAACATTTAGCATTCTTTTATGATATTCATTTTTATTTTTAAACTAGCTTGTTTCGTTAAACGGTACATTGGTTGGATTAATATGCTCTATAGGATAACAACCTAACACTTTAATAAAATTGGTTATTTCAGTTAGTTCAGCGATCGCACTTTGCAAAGCTGTTGTTTTTAAATTAGCTTCTACATCTAAATAGAACATTTCTTCCCATGGCCGACCTTGAATAGGGCGTGATTCTAATTTACACATATTAATGCCCTTGTCTTTAAGTATAATTAAACAATTTACTAAGGCACCTGCTGTTTGTCCTGTTGCTAAAATTATGGTTGTTTTTGCAGGGATTTGCTCAGCCACATCAACGGGTTTTCGCGCGACTAATATAAAGCGACTATGGTTTTCATTTTGATTGGCTATAGATTTTTCTATCGCTTGTAATTTGTATAAATAACCACCTTCTTCGCTTCCAATAACAGCAACACTATCATCTTGTAACTCATACACTTGTGCCATGGCATCGGCAGTGCTATCACAATATTCAATGCGGATATTTTGTTGTTTATCTAAAAAATTACTACACTGTGCAAATGGTTGTCCATGAGCATAAATAGTTTTTATTTTATTTAAATTAGTATTTACAGCAGTTAATAGACAATGTTCAATGGGTTGGGTAATTTCACCCACGATTGATAAATTTGTGCGTTGTAATAAATCGTAAACATCGTTAATACTGCCAGAGCTAGTATTTTCAATGGGTAACATACCGTAATCGACATGACCAGATTCAACTAATTCCATAATATCACTAAAATTTTGACACCCTGATTCAATAATTTTTTCAGCACGACGAGAAAAATAACGATGACTTGCTAAGTAGCTGTATGACCCTTTATCTCCTAAAAATGCAACGCTTACCGTTGGCATTTGTAAATTAGGATTCGTTTGCGTTTGTAAATATGCTTGTTGATTAAGTACTGAATCTTCAATAATTGTTTGAAAAATACAAGTAACATAATGGGCGTCAAGGCCAAGCTCTTTACCTTGTTTTATTAAACGAATTAATAATTCTTGTTCTCGTTGCTGATCACGCACAGGACGAATTTGATGCGCTTTACTTTTCGCCACATTGAGCGTTAAAGCGCGACGTTTAGCAAAGAGCTCAAGTAGTTGTTGATCTGTTTTAGTTATTTGCTCTCGTATTTTATTTAAATTTAATTCAGTATTTACCATATTTTATTCTCTGCATACCTATTTTATTTACACATCGTCGCTCTTTGCCATCCATGCCATCGCGACATACCTTTCATCCTGAACATAAAAAAACCTCCACTAGGGAGGTTTTGGTAATCGTCTTTTGTTTATTTTCTTTTAAACAGCATTCGCGATCCACAACCTCAAAAAGGTGAGATAAAAAAGAAACAAAAGAGGATTAATAATTTAGCAATATTCATAGCTATACATTAGCTGTCTTTACGGCTATTAGTCAATAACTTCCTTATGCCATTTGTTAAGAAAAAGTAGGCATAAGGAATATTATTAAAAAATTATAAACATAACACCATAATAGCTAAAGAGCAGCCTAAAGAAATAAACCAGACGAGTGAGCGCAAAATACCAATATTAGCAAGGTAAAGAATATTGTAGATAATTCGTGCGGCTAAATATATTGAGGCTAATTGTTGAATATTTTCACCTGTATGCTTAGTGGTTATAGCTAGCAATATAGCTGCAGAGAAAATCATAAAAGATTCAAATGCATTTTGATGGGCAGCTAAAGCACGAGCGCCAAAACCAGTTAATTTTCCTTGCTGTGAGCGAGGGTGTTTATTATCGTAACCACCTAATTTGTTCATTGCATGAGCAACAGGACCTTTAGCTAAATAAGGGAGTAGGGCAGCGATAATGAGTGTCCAAATTAAAAATGTCATAGTTTTCTCTTGTATTATTTTTATGTTTTGTGTTCTTGATTAATAAGATCCTGACCTTCGTCAGGATGACGGTAATTACTGTTAACAGTAATTCAATAAATTAATTGGAATACTGATACATCATAATACATTTAAATACTGAAGTTGGGGTACTGAATTTATTTCAGTACCCCAGTTTTTAATAACTAAGTAATGTTAATGTATATTTAGTTTTTCCTGGTAAAAAAGGACTTGGTTTACCTTGCTCCCAATCATTATGTCCCATTTTATAATAAGGACTCCAAGGGTGACCCGATTGTGACGTTGGCATATTAAATATACCCGTTTCTTCATGCCCAGGAGAAACTACCATACGCTCAGATGCGCCAAACGCTTTACCTTGTACTCGAGGCATGTAGCTATCACCAGGTAATGGGGTAGCGGGCATGTCTAACCATTTACCAATAAAAGGTACGGCTTTACTTAGTGGGTGAACTATAGCCGTGGTGTTCATTTGTCCCCATGTCGCTTGTGCTAATGGCTGTTCTTGAGTCATATCAGTAACTGTTTTACTAAGAGCTGTATTCAATAAAATTTGCCAATCATTTTTAGTTGCTTTTTTATCGTTAATTACAAAATTATCAGGTTGCTGGTTAATTAGTTGCCATAATGGCGTTTCAATTTGGTGCCGAATACTTGAGAAATTGTAACTATTGTCGAATTTAGTTAAATCTCTATTAAGTTGATCAAATACACTATTTCGCACATTTATTCTAAAATTTCGTACCAAACGATAAGTAACTGAAGAGATATCGGCACTAAAAGTTTGGTTTTTCTGTGCTCTTGCTGATTTCTCTTGTTCAATAAGTTGTTTTACATTGATGAAGTTAGGATTTTTAGCGACGTTATTAAAGGTAAGTACTTGCTCGTTTATAAATTTTAGCCAGCGCTGTAAAAACAAAGCACGGTCATCAAGGGCAATGTTGAGTAAATCTTTTTCGTTAAATGTTTGCTTACTAAATAAGTCATCACGAATTTGCCCTGCGCGTGCACCTAAGGCATAGCCGCCGTTACCTATTTTAGCTAACATTTTACCACCAACTACGCGGGTATTAGCACTCCATAAACGATTTGATTGTGGATTTTTAATGCGTGGATATTCTGCGGTTGTTAAATAACCTTGCCAACTATTTCTACCATTAGCCCAGCTGGATGATAATTCACCAACTTTGCCATGCTTGCGAGGGATAGGCCCCATAATAGTCCAACCGATATTTCCTTGATTATCAGCTACCATCATGTTTTGTGCAGGAATACCAGATTTTGTTGCAATAAGAAAAGCATCATCTATATCTTTTGCTTGTTCTAATTCGGTGTGTGCCAAATTAACGGCCTCAATATCATGAGCTACCCAGCGATAAACCAAAAGTTGCCCCGTATTATTTTTACCAATAACTGGTCCCCAAATGGTTTCTTTTATATCTATTTCTACTGATGATTCATTTTTAACTGCAATCATTTGTTTTACGTATTTAAAGTTTTTATAACCTGTAGGTGTTAAGTATTGTTGACCGTTTTCGCTAAGCTCTAACCTAATTATATCGCTCCAGTCTCCGTAGCTATTGGTAAATCCCCAAGCGATATGGCCATTACTGCCTACAACAATATTAGGTGTACCAGGTAAAGTAGCCCCTGTAACTTTAACTTGTTTGTTGAATTGGTTCGGATATTCAAAAGACGCTCTAAACCAAGTATTTGGTACGCGAATGCCTAAATGCATGTCGTTAGCAACGATAGCACTACCTGTTTTACTAATGTTGCCAGAAACTGCCCAGTTATTAGAACCTGGGAAATTATCGCTTTGGTAGTCGGTTTTACTGGTGAGTGATTTATTCGTACTAAAGGGGGAATTATTAGCCATTGTTGACCAACTTGTAGGCATAGCTGATGGTTGATACTTGCTCCCATCAACAGCAGCATCCCAAATACTGCCTTGAGGATTTAAAAATGCATAAACCTCGTTATTTAAAACTGAATGAAGAATATCTAAGGTTCGTTCGCGGCGACCATCATGATATTGCAAGTCGATGTACATACTAAAAACAGTTAAAATGGTGTCTTCTTCTTGCCATTCAACGGGATCTTGACGTAATAATAAATATTCAAATGGCATTGCTTCTAGTTTTTTTAAGCCCTGATTTACCCCTAATGTATAGGCTTTTAATAATGCTTTTTGAGCTTTGGGTAGGTGTTTTACAATTGCACGAGCACGATCGCGAAAACGATGGATGCGTATTTTTTTATCATAATTTAATGCTAATTTACCAAACAAGCTGGATAATTCGCCCGCTGAATTACGCCTTAATAAATCCATTTGAAAAAATCGTTCTTGGGCGTGAACAAAGCCTGTGGCAAGAGCCACATCCTCACGAGTTTTACCTTTTATGGTAACTATGCCTTGTTTATCGCGTTCAACTGTAGTGGTATTTGTTAATCCCCAAAGTGTTTCTTTACCTGTTAATTTAGGTAAAGAACTGTCTATTTGGCTATAAATCCAAGTGGCAGCAGTGGCAATAATTAACAATAGAATTAAAAATAAGCTAACAAAGAGTGTACGAATTTTTTTCATGAAGGCATTATTGATTATTATTAATTAAGGTTACTTTACCTTAATTAATAATCGATAGGCAAAAATAAAACAATCCTTTGTCATTAAAATGTTATTTGTATAAAGGCTGTTATTTTTATGTAGAGTCGCTAAAATAACATTCATCATTTACAAGATAAAATAATCGTATGGCATCTCTTCAAGAACAACTATTAAAAGCGGGTTTAACAACCAAGCAAAAAGCACGTCAGGCAAATTCAGCACAACGTAAACAAAATAAACAAAAGCGTAGTGGTGTTGAACATGAAGTAAGCTTGCAGGAACAAATAAAGCAAGATTTAGCTAAAAAACAAGTTGAAAAAACAGCGAAAGATACTGCACTTAATGCTGATAAAAAGCAGCAGCTTGCCGCGAAAGAACAGCATTTACGTATTGCTCAAATCCTTGAGCATCATCAATTGAAAAACATTAATGGCGAAGCCGAGTATAACTACACCTATAATAGTAAAATTAAAAAATTATTGGTTGATGGTATAACTCACCAAGCTTTAAGTAATGGCCGGTTAGCGCTTTGTGGTTGGGACAACACTACTTATATTGTTACCAGCGAGACAGCGGCTAAGTTAGCTGAACTCGATATTAGTGTTATTTTGGTACAAAATGAGAAAGTTGAAAGTGATATTGTTAACGAAGATGATCCGTATGCAGATTATCAAATTCCTGATGATTTAATGTGGTAATGTCAATTATGTCCTCATTATTTTCTATTGTTGAATATTTTGATAGCCATATTTTTCTGTCAATATTTTGATGTAATTTGTTGAATATTATTAACAATTAATTAATGTCACATGCCTTAAATTGGTTTTATGTTAATATTTGGTGTCGTTATTGTTATAAAAGTAGGCGCTTTATTGCTATCCAAATATTCTGAATAATCCATTGTTTTGAACAAGCAGTCATTTGACTGTTTTATTCATTTTAAAAAATAATAATATTCGACAAACATAAATTTCAAATAGAAGGTGTTTGTTTACTGATACTGATAGAGGATCCTATTTTGACTATATCTAAAAAAATAATAACAACAGCATCGTTGTTAATGATAATGAATCCAGTAAGTGCGGCAGTGAAAGAAAAAATTCATGGCGTTGCTAATGGACATTCTGTTGTACAAGCACTGAAAATGGATAGTCATGCTAGTTTTAAAGAAAAAAAATCATTTAAAACAATAAAAAATACTAATAAAACTCGATTGCAACAGCAATACAATGGCGTTGATGTTTATGGACAAAATTTAGTAAAAGAAACAAATGATGCTGGTGCTTTAATTTCTTTGAATGGTACCGTTATACAAGATATTAGTTTAGCTTCAGTAACGCCAAACTTAACCGCTAAAGCGGCTGAAAATATAGTTAAAAAGTCTTTTGGACATGGTAGTGGTGCGAAGTTTAAAAATGCTTCTTCTGAACTCGTTGTGTTTCTTTTCTCAGATAAAGAATATTTAGCATATAAAGTAAGTTACTTCGTAACCGACAATGATCAACCAAGTCGTCCTTTTGCCATGGTAGATGCGAGTACTGGCGCTATTTTGCAAAGCTATAATGCCCTAACAACTAAAGGCAAGCCTAGCGGTGGTGGTACACCAACTACCACTCCTTTTTTGGCAACAGGCCCTGGTGGAAATAGCAAAACAGGACAATATTATTATGGTACAGATTTCGCTAGTTTGAGTGTTGGTGAATCTGGTGGTACTTGTTACATGGAAAATACTAATGTTCGTGCTATTGACATGAATAATAGAACTCGCGGTGGTAGTGTTCATAGTTTTACTTGCCCTGAAAACACATTTAAGGCAGTTAACGGCGCATTTTCTCCAGTTAATGATGCGCTTGCTTTTGGTAATGCAATCTTTGATATGTATAACAATTGGTATAATACGACACCATTAACTTTCAAATTAGAAATGCGTGTACATTATGGTCGGAGTTATGAAAATGCTTTTTGGGATGGTACAGGCATGAGTTTTGGTGATGGTGCTACAACCTTTTATCCTTTAGTTAGCTTAGATGTATCTGCTCATGAAGTTAGTCATGGTGTAACTGAACAAAATTCAGCATTACAATATTCTGGTGAGTCAGGTGGTATGAATGAAGCCTTTTCAGATATGGCTGGTGAAACTGCTGAAAACTTTATGTTAGGTCAGAATGATTGGATGGTTGGTGAACAAATTTTTAAAGGAACCGGCGCACTTCGTTATATGGATGATCCCACAAGAGATGGTCGTTCAATTGGGAATGCTGCAGATTATACCAGTGGCTTAGATGTGCATTACAGTTCTGGTGTTTATAATAAAGCATTTTATTTATTATCAACTACTCCCGGCTGGTCCACTAAACAAGCTTTCGCTGCTTTCTTACGTGCAAACCAAATCTATTGGAGCGCAACTTCAACGTTTAATCAAGGTGCTTGTGGCGTAGAGTTTGCTGCATCAGATTTAGGCTATAATGCTGCTGACGTAACTGCTGCTTTTGCCAGTGTAGGTGTTACCTGTATTTAATTTTTAATATGCCATATTAGAGGCAATAATTAAATAATCATAATACCATAGGGGGGCTTAACATTTGTTTAGCTCCCTTTTTTATTTATATGCTTGTATATGAGTCATCAAGTATTTTACTATAATGGTTATTTATCTCTGTTGATTATTTTCCTAGAGGTTTAGTAGAGTAAAATGTAAATATCGGTGATCAATAGCTCCTAAGATAAATGTGAATTCTTTTAAATAGTAGAAAATTAATATGTCATCAGATAAATTTGGTAGTAGTGCTAATTATAAACGCCAAGAACAAGGCTACCGTGATCGGGCATTAAAATTATTCCCGTGGGTATGCGGTCGTTGTGCACGAGAATTTGTATATTCTAATTTGAAAGAATTAACAGTACATCATGTTGATCATGATCATACTAATAATCCAAATGATGGTAGTAATTGGGAGTTGTTGTGTATTTATTGTCATGATAATGAACATGCTAAATATACCGACCATGCACAATATAAAACTGAAGTAGTGGCCGGGGAGTCTAATCAAGATATTGCGACACATAATCCATTTGCTGATTTAAAAGCGATGATGAAAAAATAAACAATGATATTTTAATTATAATTTAGTCAAATTAACTAAATTAGTTGTTCATCTCGTATCACTTTAATCCGTCCTGTTTCTATCTCATTGAAAAATAATGTTATTTATTGTGGTGTTAATATTGCTATTTACATGTTAACTAAGTAATTTAAATTTAAAAAAGGAACACAAGATGAGCTATAATTCTTATGAAAATGATGAGCAAACATGGAAAAATGGTAATGTCTTTAAACGTGGTTTAGCGATGTTGTTTTTTGGCTTTTTAGCAGGGTTTGCTCGTTTAGGTATTACTTTAATTGCTATTTTTCAATTTTTTGCACTGTTATTAAATAGAAAGCCGAATAAGCCTTTGCAACAGTTTGGAGCAAGCTTAAATGATTACATTTATCAAATTAATCAATTTTTAACAGTAAATTCAGAAAAATATCCATTCCCTCTTTCAAGTTGGCCGAACTCTCCTCGTTGCGACTTTGAATAAAAATATTAACGTATTATAGATCCGTTAAGTAATTTTGGTAATCATCAATGCCAAAATAACGGATCGATTTCTTTAACTTGATTTTTTTAGCAATTAATTGCTCTCCACAATAAATTTTAATCACTAGCTTATTGGTGTTTAAATTAGTTCTATAGCTATGCTTACTATTAGCGCTTAAATTGTCAAACTCAGTTTTCATTATTAATTTCATGTTATTGATATCATTATTTGTGATATTAATTTCTGGAAAATAGTTTTTTTATGACAGTAAAAAAGCTGTCTTTGACATGCATTTCTGGTAATTTTAGGTAAGAGTTTTCCAATGTCATTAAGCGTAAAGATACTGTTGCCCCATGCCCCCAAGGCCACCAAATAGCTAATAGAGTTGGTTGGTTTAAGTTTGCTGATGTAGTAAATAATCTTTGTTCTTTGTTTAATTTAGCTAAATCATTTAACTGTTCTTTTAATTGTTTTGGTGCTGTTTTAATGTTTTTATAATGCCAAGTATCGTCGAAATGCTGTTGTAATACTTCTAGAGTGATATCTATTTTATCGCGAGAAAATTCTGATAACCATGCATTTCGACGTTCTTCCCACTGCCAATTATATTCTTTACCTAATATCTCAAATAAAGAACTGAAAAATTCTTGGGTTTTGTGTTCTTGATAGTTTTGTTGCATTTATTGTTCTTATAGTAAAAGTATTTTTAAGTGGTGAGTTATAATTACACCATAACATAGCGTATTTGTTAAATATCTTCTGTATAATTTAAGTCAAATTATTAGTTTAGTACTTATTTTGCTCACAATAAAACAATCGACAAAGACGATATCTTTAATTGAATTATATCAAGAACAAATTACTCAACAGGTGTTGGATTTTGATCAAGCACAGCATGCTGCAGTCACTAAATTAGATGCGTTATTAACTTGTCTTTGTAATCTTTCAAACGCCGAGTCTTACCATAAAGGTATTTATTTGTGGGGGAAAGTTGGTCGTGGTAAAACTATGTTGATGGATATGTTTTTTCAACATTTAACAATCAAAAATAAACAACGTATTCATTTTCATCATTTCATGGAAGCTGTTCATCAACGCCTAAATCAGTTAACAGGTCAAGATGAACCACTTGAGTTTATTGCTGACGAATGGGCAATAAAAGTTAAAGTTCTCTGCTTTGATGAGTTTTTTGTTAATGATATTGGTGATGCCATGCTATTGGCGGGTTTATTTAAAGCATTATTTGCAAGACAAGTAATTTTAATTGCTACCTCTAATTGTGAACCTGAACAGCTCTATCGGAATGGTCTACAACGAGACCGTTTTTTACCTACTATAGATCTACTTAACAATTATTGCCATATTGTAAGCGTTAATGGCGAACAAGATCATCGCTTAAACAAGTTAACTGATTATTATGAACATTATTACTTTCCGGTATTACAACATCAACAAACCTTGGTTGAACGCTATAAGTGTATTGCTCTTACACCAATCGTTGCTGGAGAAGTTAGCATTAACTTTCGCCCAATAAAGTATATATCTAAAAACGACAATGTTATTTGGTTTGATTTTTTTTCTCTTTGCTCTGGACCACGTAGTCAAAGAGATTATATGGTAATTGCTAAGCAGTTTAGTACGGTATTTATTAGTAATGTACCTCAATTTTGTGGTGAGCTAATTCCTGCCGTATTCTCAGGTATTGAAGATTCTTATCAGCGTAATGGTGTCTTGCTTGGCAACTTACGTAAGCTTGATGATGAAGCGCGTCGATTTATTGCTTTAGTTGATGAATTTTATGATCAAAAAATAAAACTTGTTATTAGTGCTGAGGTTGATATTTTTGAACTTTATCGGGGAGAACAATTAGCGTTTGAATTTGCACGCTGTGAATCTCGGTTGATAGAAATGCAATCCAGTGTTTTTTTTAAATAGATTACTTACTTCATACCGTGTTTGGATATTTACTCAGATGTTTTTTAAATTGATGCGCTCTTTTATTTATTTATTTATTGTTATGCAATTTTCTGTTTTTGCGCATACTTTTACCCCAAGTAATGCCAAGGTAGACTTACTGCCTAACAACCAATTTAGTTTTTCACTTGAAACAGATCTTATTGAATTATTACAGTGGCAACTTGAGCTTAAAGGAAATTCTGATGAGTTAATTACCAATGTGCGTACATTGAGTAAAATTCAATTATATAAAGCAATAAAAGATGTGAATATAAAATTAAAGGAGCAACTCGTTTTTTATTTTGATGAACAAAAAGTACACCTTAATGAGTTATATTCGCCTAATGTTAACGATATTTCAGTGTTGCTAGCACAAGATCCAGATAACATTAATTATCGTGTTACTTTTTCAGGGGTAGGGGCTTATGCTAAACAAGCGAAGAAGTTTTCTGTTTTTTTTCCTGAGCAATTGGGAACTATTAATTTTCAAATAGCAACACCAAGTAGAGCACTTTTATCAAGTGGTGTAAAAAGCACTCATTTCTTGCTTAAGCAAAATAACGTTAGTGATCTTGCTTTAGGCGTTTCTAATAGTTTTAATTATATTTATCAAGGTATTATTCATATTATACCGAAAGGTTTAGATCATATTTTATTTGTTCTTGCCCTGTTTTTATTATCTGTAAAATTTTCCTCCTTGCTATGGCAAATAAGCGCTTTTACTGTGGCACACACCGTAACCTTAGCGTTAGGAATATGGGGGATAGTGGTTGTGCCATCAAACATTGTAGAACCTATTATTGCCTTATCTATTGCGTATATTGCTATTGAAAATGTTTTTTCTAATAAATTGAATTCACAGCGAATTATTATCGTATTTCTTTTTGGGCTCATACATGGACTTGGTTTTGCTTCC
>Ga0316202_10001218_pt1 | contig 21131 bp, 20 predicted proteins | sample 3monrhotite_MG_FD_204934 | JGI IMG/M metagenome (GOLD analysis project Ga0316202, IMG submission 204934) | Microbial mat bacterial communities from mineral coupon in-situ incubated in ocean water Damariscotta River, Maine, United States -... | ecosystem: Environmental > Aquatic > Marine >... | reverse complement strand
ATGCCATCATGCATCTGGCGGCAGAAAGCCATGTAGATCGATCTATTGATGGCCCGGCAGAATTTATCGAAACCAATATTGTAGGCACCTATACTTTACTCGAAGTTGCTCGACAGTATTGGCAGGAGCGTTGCCAATCATCGGCCAGTAATGGTGAAAAAGCATTTATTTTTCACCATATTTCCACCGATGAGGTATTTGGCTCGCTGGGGAAAGATGAGCTATTCACTGAAACATCTCAGTACCAACCAAGCTCACCTTACTCTGCCAGCAAAGCATCCTCTGACCATTTGGTGAGAGCTTGGCATCATACTTATGGTTTACCTATTGTCGTTACCAACTGTTCAAATAATTATGGTTCCTACCAGTTTCCCGAGAAACTGATTCCGTTGGTGATACTCAACGCAAAAGAAGGCAAGCCCATTCCAATTTATGGTAAGGGCGACAATGTGCGGGATTGGCTTTATGTAAATGATCACGCACGTGCGCTGTGGTGTGTGTTGAAAAGTGGACAAATTGGAGAAACTTACAATATCGGTGGATATAACGAAAAAACTAATCTTGATGTTGTTCGTGATATTTGCAAGATACTGGATGAACTGCTGCCGGTTTCCCCATATCGGCCACATGCGAACCTGATTATCTTCGTTGATGACCGACCTGGTCACGATCAGCGATATGCTATTGATGCTAGCAAAATTGAAAATGAATTAGATTGGATTCCAAATGAGACATTCGCTTCGGGTTTGGAAAAAACCATTCAGTGGTATCTTAATAACCAAACATGGTGTTCGAATGTCCAAGATGGGAGCTATACTGGTGAACGTCTTGGCCTGAAAACAGGTGCCACTAGGTGAAGGGCATTATCCTGGCTGGTGGATCTGGAACCCGGCTATATCCGGCTACCCATGCCGTTTCTAAACAATTGCTTCCTATCTATGATAAGCCGATGGTTTATTATCCGTTGACCACTCTGATGTTGGCGGGTATTAGAGATATATTGCTGATATCCACGCCTCAAGATACTCCGCGTTTCGAACAGTTGCTGGGTAATGGGCAGAAATGGGGGCTAAATATTAGCTATGCAGTACAGCTTTCACCAGAGGGTTTGGCACAGGCATTCATTATTGGAAAGAATTTTATAGATAGTGATGCTTGCGCATTAATACTAGGCGATAATGTTTTTTACGGCCATCACCTAGTAGACCTTATAACTAAGGCAGCGAGACAAATAGTTGGTGCCACGATATTTGCCTATCCTGTTACTGACCCAGAACGTTATGGTGTTGTCGAATTTGATAGTAGCGGTAAGGCCATAAGTCTAGAAGAGAAGCCGGAAAAGGCTAAGTCAAAATATGCTGTAACAGGGCTTTATTTTTATGACAACCAAGTAGTTGATCTCGCCAAAGAAATAAAACCATCCGTAAGAGGCGAATTGGAGATAACAGATCTAAATAGCATCTATTTAAATCTAGGCTCTTTAAGAGTTGAAAATTTAGGGCGTGGAATGGCGTGGCTGGATACGGGTACGCATGACTCCCTGTTAGAGGCAAGTCAGTTTATTGAGATTATTGAGAAACGGCAGGGGCAAAAAATTGCATGCCCGGAAGAAATAGCCTACAGAATGGGGTATATCACAGCGGAAGAACTATGCGTTCTCGCTGAACCGCTTCAAAAAAACGAATATGGGAACTATTTGTTAAATTTGCTTAGTGAATAACCTTTGGTTGCTCGCGCAATATTTTCTTGCGGGTAATGAACAGCCATGCGAAATCGCTGGCCAATATAGATTATTCTCAATCGTGTTTTTTTATATAGTTGAATGTGGTCCGATAGCTAAAAGTATATGATTCTAATTTTCTTATAGGTTAAAAGAATGTTTCGTGGGATTTTTAATATATATAAACAAATATTGATTCGGTGTGAATTAGGTGTGCTTGATTGTTTGAAAGGACTCTTGTTAGCTGTGGCATGGCAATTGTACAAGCGCACAATTGGATTCCCATTAATTATTCATACTTTTCGAGACACGTTATTCATATTGCGACCAAATTGCAACATATCCTCACGATTTGTTTATGAGAGTTGTCCTGATGAAAGGTTTGTAACGATGCTTTCAAAATTTTCTAGTGGGGATGTGGATTTTGTTGATGTTGGAGCCAATGTGGGAATGTACCCCGCTCTTTTATGCAATGATTTTGAGTCTGGGTGGATATTTGAACCGAACCCAGTAGCGTTTGAAATGGCTCGACAGAATCTTGCCATTAATAATGCGCTAGATAAATTTAAAATGATGGAAGCTGCAGTTGGGTCGCATATAGGTACAGTTAAGTTCCCATTGTTGGATATCCCTTTGCCCACGGCAAGGGTGGGTACTCAAAGTGATGGGGAGATGATTGAGCGCGATATGTTTCGATTAGATGAGCTTCTCAGTCGTGATCGAGAGTACGTTATCAAGATCGATGCTGAAGGTTTCGATGTGGAAGTTATTAAAGGGTTAGAGAATGTTTTGTCTGATAGGCTTGTAAGGATATGTCTATTTGAATGCCATACAGATGAATTTTTAAAATCCATCATTCATTTCCTCAAAGTGGATAATGATTTCGACTACGAAATTATGGATGGGATACAACATATTGAAAATGATGAACCTTTCGCAAGAAGAAATAGAGATCTTTTTATGGTGCGAAAGGATCTAGTAAGTGCATACATAGAATATACAACGCTGTAAATTCCTGTATAGATAGAAAGGTGGCGTTGCAAAAATGAAAGAGGGTGCACTTAGGAGAGTTTCGCTAGGCACTGTTGCAACGGGGCTGATTGGACAGACGGTAACAATTGTTAGTGGCATAATGGTTGCTCGGGCGTTAGGTGTTGAAGGTAGGGGTTATCTTGCGTTATTTGTTATATTTCCATTAGTGATTTCATATTTAGGTACGTTAGGTATTCCTCATTCTGTAACCTATTACACTGTATCTGGTCGTGTTTCTGGCGATACACTTAAGCGTGTATTTTTACGCATCTTTCCTCTGCAAAGTGTGATCTTAGTGCTGCTGCATGTCGCAGTCTTAGCAATTTATGTTGAAGGTAAACCGCTGGATGTGAGAATGGCGGGCTACGTTACACTTTTGGTTGTTCCATTTATTCTTGCGCAGCAATATGGGATGGCCTTAGTACAAGGTTCTGGTAAATTTGTACGGTTCAACGGTCTTCGGCTAATTGTCCCAGTAGTTTACACCGTAGCCGTAATGATTATTTTTATATCTGAATGGGCAGATTTGAGAGTTATACTTGCTGCATGGGTGCTCGCAAATATACTTTCAGGGTGTGTCTCATTTTACCTAGCGATAGGTCGTGTAATGGATGTAGGCAATAACGATGCTGAAAGTGTTTCGATAAAGGAGATGGTCGGTTTTGGGACAAAAGGCTTGTTTGGGTCGGTTACCCCTCTGGAGTCTTTTCGATTAGACCATGTGTTGGCTGGGTTTCTCATGTCGCCAGCCATGCTAGGCCTTTATGTGGTTGGGCAAGCATTTTCAAATTTACCTCAATTTATCGCGCGCAGTGCGGGGATGGTGGTTTATCCCGCGGTAGCGGGGAAGCAAGGAGGTGTAGGAAAGAAAAAGCTGGTTTGGCGTTTTTTTTGGATTGTAACTTTCTTTAATGTCATTATTACAACATTGCTAATTTTTACTCTACCATACCTGTTACCCCTTCTCTTTGGCGATGAGTTTGTTAACGCCATTGTGCTAGGACAAATTTTACTGGTTGGTGCTGTTTTTGCGGCAAGTCGACGTATTTTTGTAGAAGGTTTGAGAGGAGCAGGGATTCCTCATGTGTCAACGTTGGCGGAAATATCAATGTATCCATGGCTTGTCATCGGTATACCTTTGTTAATTCTGTGGTATGAAAACTTAGGATTGGCAATAGGGGTAGTAATAGCATATTTAATTTCCTTCATTGTTGCTCTGATGTTGGGTATGCGAGAATTAAAGAATGAGTAGAGTTGCCACGAATACTGACCCTAGTACAGATAGTGTTGGAAGGCACAAGTATAAGCAAAAGTTTTCGGTTACGAGCTTGATATTTTCAGGGCTTGTTTCTGCAATGGTATATATTTTTGCTCTCACTGGAGGAAGTTTTAAACAACTTGTAATCGTGCAAGTGGTTTTTGCACTTTGGGTAATGTGTTCCATTACATTTAGTCAAGGCCGCGTAGTCTTTTCGATTCATGGTATTTTTATTTTGCTTGTATTGGCGGTGGTACTCACTAGTAATTTAGCTGTTAATTTTAATAATTATGCTGCAGTAGATCAGAGCTTTGCATTTTCAGTTGCCCACGTAGTAGGGATTCTTATTTTTGCTTTTGCCGCGCAATGGGCGGCGAACAATTTACAAATAGACCGCATACTAAAATATATTTCGTGGATGTTGATGCCCCTCATTATATTGGCATTAGTCTTGGGGTGGGCAGATGCTGAAGGTAATCGCGCTGAACCTTTTGGTGTTCATCCTAATTGGTGGGGGGAGGTGACATTTGGATTTATATTGTGTTCACTAGCGGTAAGGAGAGTAACAGCTAAAATATTTTTTATTGCAGCTGGAATAGGGTTGATGGTCATGGTGCAATCACGAGGAGCGCTTCTTGGCGCGGTGGTATCGCTTATTGCATATTTGGCTATGCAGAATAAACAATTTGGACCCGTTGCGGTGAAGAGACTTGTGAAGTTTGGTGTAATGACGTTAGGAGGCTTATTTTTCATCATGGTGACGGGGTTATGGACAACCATTCAAAATATCGTTGAATCGAAGATATTATTGCTCGATGATCCTTATCGTGGAGTTGGTTCGGGTCTAACGGGGCGATTCGATGGATGGTGGAATGCCGTAGCAATTTTTATTGAAAATCCGATCTTCGGCCAAGGGTTTGATACGCTAGCTGATGTTCATAATGGATTTCTTCGTTGGGCTGGTGAGGGCGGAATTCTGCTGTTGGGTGTTATGTTGTTATTGATAGCGACTGCTTTGGTACGGTCATGGCGTAGACGTAACGATTGGGCTTTCGTTGCTCTCCTTGGAATCATAGCATATATGATGACTTATCCACGTGCATTGAATATGAATCTTGTAGGCATGTTGTTCTTTTTTACATTGTTTCCTTGGAGGGGAGCACTGATACGAAGTGGTAACGTTTATTTTCCTAGGTTACGAGATTGTTACATAGGAAAAATGAAAAATGAAAACTGATAACAGGGAAAGTTACACTGTTATCGTCGCATAGTTTGATGGTGAATAGTCTAGGTGCTGATTATTACGTATTGAATTTGCGATAAAAGAGCAGAAGGAGCTCCTCACAAACATTTTTCTCAAACACGATACTGAAATGGTTTCCATACTTTCTGTAGAGGTAGATGTTCTTAATGAGGCGGAGAATTTTTATTATGGCAGAGCAACATTTGGTGATCTCTTAATAGCGCTCATCCCATCGGCATTATTTCCATGGAAGCCAACTACTGCGAGAGATCTTATGTTAGTTGATGCTTTTGGAAGTAAGTGTAATGCTACTGTAAGAGGTTTATGTCCCGACTTTTCTTTGATTGGGACCTTTTATCAAGACTTTTGGTATTTTGGTATAATTGGCGGAATTTTTTTCTAGGTACAGTTTCTCGTTGGCTTTGGCTAAAATATAAAAGAGACCCTCGGAATGTGTTAAATATCGTTTGTGTTTCGCGTTGGACCGTTTTTCTACCGATTATTATTAGAGCCGGATTTATACCTGCGTTTGCATGGCTCTTGTATTTTTTAGTCCCGTGTGTTTTCGAAATTATTTTATCTAGAAAAATAAGACAGAGGATGAGTTTTAATGAATTTGAAAATAACCATACTGGTCGATTTGGCTGATAGCTGGATCCACCCATGGGCAAAAGCTCTAAAAAATCAGTTTGAAGCAATGGGGCATTCTGTGTCCTACGTGGCATCAGCAAATGATATTGAAATTGGTGACATAGCATTCTTGCTAGGCTGCGTAAAACTAGTGCCAGCTAATTTATTGGATAAAAACAAATTTAATATGGTTGTTCATCCAAGTGGCTTACCTAAAGGCAAGGGGTTTTCTCCAGTTGCATGGCAGGTGTTGGAGGGAAAGAAAGAAATCCCGATTGTAATGTTTGATGCTGTGCCAGAAGTCGATGGTGGGGATATATATCTGCGTGATGTAATCAGGCTGAATGGTACAGAATTGAATGAAGAAGTTAAACATATACAGGGTATTAATACTTTTCAAATGTGTATGAAATTCGTTGAGCAGTACGATGAATTGGTGCCAGAGGCTCAATATGGGGAAGAAAGTTTTTATAAACGAAGAACAAAAGAAGACAGCCAATTAAATCCTGAAAAAACGATAATTGAACAGTTTGATTTATTAAGGGTTGTTGATAACGATAGGTACCCAGCATTTTTTTATCTGAATGGTGAGAGATATACACTGCATATATTTAAAGAAAAATAATTGTAGAAATTAAAGTTTGTATGAAGCGGATTAATAAATTTAACGTAAGTGGGTGTGGCGTTTAAATGCACCAGGATAATATCAAATGAATAATGCTCCTATAGCACTTTTTGCATATAATCGCCCAGAACATACGAAAAAAACATTAGAATATTTGAAAAATAACTATGGGGCATTAGATAGCGATCTTTATATATTCTCAGATGGTCCTCGCACTATGGCGGATGGGGAGCAAGTATCTAAGGTTAGAAATATTATAAATAATGTTGATGGATTCAATAGCATCACCGTGATCGAAAAAGGCGAAAATTGTGGACTAGCAAACTCAATTATAAACGGCGTAACAGAATTATGTGATAAATATGGAAAAGTTATTGTTGTTGAGGATGACCTTTTGACCTCAAAATATTTTTTGATGTATATGAATAGCGCTTTAGAAAAATATGAATACGAAAATAGAATTATGCATGTTTCTGGATATATGTTCCCAGTAGATAAAAACGTGCCTTTACCTGATGCGTTTTTTCTTCGCATGACGTCGAGTTGGGGTTGGGCAACTTGGAAAAGGGCGTGGGATAATTTTGAACCATCTGCCGAACATCTGCTAAAAAAAATAGATTCGGCTAATTTAAAAAGTGAGTTTGATATCATGAACACATTCAATTATACAAAAATGCTCAAAAAACAATGTGCTGGCACTATCGATTCGTGGGCGATACGTTGGTATGCAAGTGTTTTTTTAAAAAATAGCTTAGGACTTTTCCCATCTCACTCTTATGTGAAAAATATAGGTTTTGACGATTCTGGGGTTCATTGTGGCAATGTGAATCATTACGATGTTGGGTTAAGTAAAAAGAGTAAAATTAAAATGCCGAATGATCTTATTGCTAGTGATAAAGCAAATATTTTGTTACAGAAGTATTATCTTAAAATAAGAGAGCCAATATATAAGAAAATTATAAGAAAATTATTGAAAATGGCGTGAGTTACTGAAATTAACATGGCACATTTAGGTTGTTCAGAGTAAATGAATATTTGTATATTGACATCGTCTGATGGACGCTACGGTGGGTTTTCCGCCATTGTACGGTTCCATAAAAACCTCAAAAGGTTTGGCCATAATTCTGTAATGCTGGTGGCTAATAAAAAATCAAAAGATGATGATGTTATCGAAGTTGGCAGATCAAAATATTTTCTGAACAAGGCATTCCTGTACGCTAACCGCTTTTTTAGAAAGTATGTAGAGAAAAATCATGAGCCCGAATATTATTTCGAACACTCAAATATTAATTTTTATTCGGGGAGCGAATTATTAGAAAAAATACCATTTAAGCCTGATGTCATTATTGTCGGGTGGGTCGATGGGTTCATTACCCCAAATATATTGCATGACTTGTCGCGTATGACCAACGCGACGATAATTTGGTATTTGATGGATATGGCACCATTGACTGGCGGGTGTCATTTTTCCTGGGGCTGTATAAAATACATGGAAAATTGTGGAAATTGTCCCGCTATTGAATCAGTGCATGAGGATGATGCTTCAAGAAAAAGTATGCTCGCCAAACAAAATCTTATTACCAAAACCAATCTTGCGGTTGTACCAGCAACAGAGTGGCTTCATCAACAGGCAAAAAAATCATCTGCATTCAAAGGAAAAAAAATATCAAGAATTATGCTTGGTGTGGATGAAACAATATTTCGACCCACCCCGAGAGTTGATGCAAGAATTAGTCTTAACCTTCCAGTAGACTCAAGGGTGTTGTTCGTCGGTGCCACATCATTGAATTTTAAAAGGAAAGGTGTGGCTTATTTATATCAAGCACTGGAACTGTTGAATAAAAAAATTGATGTGCGCAAGACGAAAATTTTAGTACTAAGTGCGGGTGCGGGAGATGGTGAAGAAGTTCGGGCTCGTATAAGTGAAAACTTTCAACATGTACATCTAGGGTATCTGAAAGATGATTACTCACTTGCGCTGGCATATCAGGCTTCTAATTTGTATGTCTGCCCATCTATCGAAGACTCGGGACCAATGATGATTAATGAATCGGTAATGTGTGGTACACCAGTGGTTTCATTTGAAATGGGTGGTGCGTTTGATTTGGTTCATACCGGTAAAACAGGATATCGGGCAAACCTCAGAAGCAGTGAAGACCTGGCTACGGGGATTGAATCTATCTTAACTTTATCTGTAGAGGGAGAGAGGGAGATGGCCTTCCGTTGCAGGGAAGTTGCGTTGAAGTGCTGTAGTCCAAAAGTGCAGGTAGATTCTTTTAATAGGCTGTTTTCAGAAATGCTAGAGCATTAAAATGGAGTAGGCTACTATTTAAAAATTGTAAAATTATTTTATTGTGGGCTCCCTTAATCAGATTAAATATTAATATATTCTTGGTGTAAATCAGAATGCGTAAAATCAATTTTAACGAGCCATATTTGGCAGGTAAAGAATTAGAATATATCAAGCAGGTGTTTGACAATAAGCAGTTTTGCGGGAATGGACCTTTTACTAAGAAGGTAGAACACTTCCTAGAAGATCGATTTTCCGTAGAGAAGGTTTTGTTAACTGATAGCTGCACCTCCGCACTTGAAATGTCCGCATTATTATTGGACATTGGCGTAGGCGATGAGGTGATTTTACCTTCTTACACTTTTTCGACTACCGCGTCAGCATTTCTTCGGACTGGATGCAATCTTGTATTTGCAGAGATTGATCCAAAAAATATGATGATTGACCCTATAGATGTAGAGCGAAAAATTACAAGTAATACAAAAGTTATCGTTCCTGTTCATTATGCTGGAATAGCCGCTGATGTTATACAGCTAAGGAATTTGTGTGATGAAAACGGGTTGATATTAGTTGAAGATGCAGCACAGGCTCTTGATTCATATTTAGATGGAAAACCACTTGGTACCTTTGGCTCACTTGGTTGTTTTTCGTTCCACGAAACAAAAAATATACATGCAGGATTATCCGGTGCGTTATTTATAAATGATCCGAAGTTAACCGATCGAGCCACTTATATTCGGGAAAGAGGGACGAATAGAGAACAGGTGCTAAAAGGGTTGGCAGACAAATACTCATGGGTTGAGTTAGGGTCCAGTTTTTATCCAACGGAGTTCCAAGCAGCTTTTCTTTTTGCGCAGCTCGAATCTCTAGATGAGAACACTCTTAAGCGTCGAGAGATATATGATGAGTACAATATTCAACTTCTTCCTCTTGCCAAGAAGAAGTATTTTTCCTTACCTGTGCCGATGCTAGGTAATACTATAAACTATCATGCATATTTCCTCATTTTCAATAATGAGGAACAATGTGATTTTGTCAGAGAATCACTCGCTAAGGATGGGGTTTCCGCATATATTGGTTATGTTCCTTTGCATTCTTCTCCAATGGGAAAGAAATTGGGCTCCATGACTGATGATTTACCATTGACCGAAGAGTATGCCAAGAGAGTGCTGAGATTACCATTCCACAATAATATGGCTATAGATGATGTTCAATATGTTAGTGAAAAAATTAAACATTATACAGGGGAGTTTTCGGGTTGAAATATCAAGATTGTGTTGATCAGTTCACTAAATATTTAGAAGAAGAACGCCCAGGGCTAGCGCATGATTTATTACGTATTGAGACTCAGGTGGAATCTTGGTTGGATTGGTCACAGATTTCCACATTAGACCAAGTTATTGAGTGGTACGAATCAATAAAAAATAATTGCAATATGACAATTAAGGAAATAAAGCTTGGTGAATGCCGAGGTTGGCATCTTGATAGTGCCGACGGTTGGATTAAACATGAGAGCGGTGAATTTTTTATGGTTCAAGGTCTGCGTATAAGTCAATCTGGATCTCGTGAGGTGGGTTCAGGAGGCTGGGATCAACCCATATTGACTCAAGTTGGATTTGATGGTGGTCTGTTAGGTATATTGAGAAAAAGAATAAATGGTGTTCCACATTATCTTCTCGAAGCTAAAGCAGAGCCAGGGAATCCAGATTTGGTTCAAATAAGTCCAACATTACAAGCAACATTTAGCAATCTTCGGTGTGCGCATAAAGGCCGGAAACCTTTGTTTGCAGATTTGTTTGAGTATCCTGAGAAAACAAGGTCGAATGTTTTGTTTGATCAATGGATGTCGGAAGATGGAGGGCGCCTATACAAAAAACGTAATAAGGGTCTTCTGGTGGAGGTTGATGAGGACTATGAAATTGAAGATAGGGAGACATTCCAGTGGTTTAGCCTTTGGCAAATAAAACAACTGATTAAAACTAACTCGTGGGTGAATCCGCATGTTAGAGGTATAATTTCACATTTATAATTTCAGGTGTATCTATGAAGATTGCAGTTTGGGGTTTAGGTTCACATGCGCTGCGAAATACATTGCCGGCACTTGCAAAAACTCCAACTGTCGAGGTGGTCGGTGTTTTTTCACGAAATACTGAAGTAGTCCAAGCTCAGGCTCTTAAATATGGATGTAAATCATATGCGAGTAGCGAAGTATTGCTAGCGGATCCTGAAATAGAAGGAGTGTATCTTGCAACTCCTATTGCTTTACATTATGTGGAAGGAAAACAAATTCTTGAGGCAGGCAAACATTTGTTTGTCGAAAAGTCGAGCGTAACGAGCTTAATCGATGCGGAACACCTTGCAGAATTAGCTAAATCTAAAGATTTAGTTATTGCCGAATGCTTTATGTATAAGTATCACAACCAGTGTAAAAAACTGTTAGATATTATAGAAAGTGGAGAGCTTGGTGTCGTCAGGCAAATACATGCATGTTTTGGGTTTCCACACTTAAATACCAATGATATCCGTTACAGAAAAGAACTAGGAGGTGGGGCATTGTTGGATGCCGGAGCGTATACGATTTCCTTGGCAGCCTTATTTGCAAAGAGTAGTATTAATTTACGTGCATCGACAATAATGACTCAGGTGAATTACGAGGTAGATACGGATGGCATAGCATTATTTTCCCTTGATGGTGAGGTTTCTTTTATAGCTTCTTGGGGGATTGGGAGAAGCTATAGGAATGAAGTAGAAGTCTGGGGCGAAGATGGTACGGCCCATGCGCATCGGTTTTTCTCGAAACCAGAAACCCTCAATACAGAAGTAAAGGTATCTAAGCAAGATGGTGATTACGTCGTAAATTGTCTACCGGAAAATCATTTTGTTTCTATGTTTAGAGATTTTTCAGAAGCAGTTTATGATGCTGACCTTAGGGTGACACTTCGAGAAAATTTGATTGCGCAAGCTCTTATTATTGAGGATGTATTGAAAGCGTCAATTAGCTAGTTTTACTTTGTTAAATTTAACTTGTTGAAATATATATATAAACTATACTTCCCAAGTATGAATACGGGAAACATTAAAATTGCAAAAGAGGGAGCTCCCGCAACCGGGCCTCCGGCAACAAAACTAAAAGGAGTCACCATGACCAACCTCTCACAGAGGCTATGCTCAAGGACGTGGGAGCGTTTATCCGCACTATTCACATTTTTTTCAAATCCACAAGAAAAATGTTAGTGAGCGTACATCTCAGCGCCTCAAAGGTTTGTTGCAATCGCGTCAAAGGAATATGGAAAAAATGGCTGAAATTGTTCCAAGCGCAGACGACAGTCACTCCAGCAGTTTTTATCCGACTCACCCTGGGTAGGGCTATCAAGCGGTCATGAGCCAAGTTGCAGAAGATGTAAGCGTGATGCTGGGAGGAAAAGATAGTGTCTTGTTGATAGATGAAAGTAGTCTTATCAAGAAAGGTAATCACTCGATAGAGGTTGCTCGTCTATGGTGTGGCCGATTAGGAAAGTGGATAATTGCCAGGTTGGCGTATTTGCGGCTTTGTCTAAAGGCAGTGACGTTTGTTTGATTGATATTTACCAAAGGGCTGAATTGAAAGTACAGAGCGATGTGATAAAACGTGTGTACCGGCAGAAAAACGGGAACCGAACAGCAAGCTGGATATTCTTTAACGTTGATAAAGCATGCAAGAAATAACCACCTGAACTTTGGTTGGGTAGGCACAGATAGTTTTTACGGACGAGATAAAAAATTTCAAAAAACATTAGACCAGTCAGGCGAAACCTTTATGTTGGATGTTCCCAATGATTTTCGAATCTACATACACGACCCAAGTCGTGCTTACCCTCTCGATCAAAAAAGGGCGAACACCCACCCGTTACAAAATCAGTATGGTTAGTCTGGAAGCAAAATAATGGGTGAAGCAACAAGAAGCTAGCGACTTTCGTGGTTATGTTTTTAGAGATGGCGCAAAGGGGCCGATGAAAGTTGAAGTCATACACCAATGAGTTTGGGTATGGAATGGCCAGTCAGCACAAACGAATTGCTGGCATCTCCCGGTTCGCGGGGATGAGGATGAAGAAATTAAATACAGCCTAAGTAATGCACTCTCAACGACCAGTATACACCGGCTATTATATATTCAAGGACAGAGTCACTTTATCGAACAAAGCTTTCAGGATAGTAAAAATCATTTCGGTTTAGCGCAATATCAGGCTCGAAATTGGAATTTGTGGCATCTCTATATGGCGTTAATCATGATGGCGATGATGTTTTTACTCAAGCAACGAATGGAGTGAAAAAATAACTACCTCATGTTGACAGTCTCCGATATGGTGTTGATTTTTTCCAGCATACTGCCATCACATATGAATAACCTGGAACAGGTCATCGACATTATTGAGCAACGGCACCAGAAAAGGCCACGAGATATCTAGTTAAAATCCTGGCACAGTCATAATCTATGCTGCTGGGCAGAATATGAGTAATCTAAAGTAACAAAATAGAACTTGGTAATTCACAATAAGTCTGCCTGAGGCTGCATAAAGAGTTGTACTCAAAGAAGTGATGAGTTTTGAGGCACCAGTTTTTTTCGGGTCATATTTGCTGTATAATAATCGGTGCTGAGATCTTGGGAAGAATGTTACGAATTGAAAGTGAAAGAAGGTTAGAGTTTTAATATGCGGGCTGTGTGATTCTGTATTTTCCTTTGGTTTAAACATTGATGGATTCTTAGGATGGGTGGTCGGTTGTGAAAGATAAAATGAATTTGAATGTAAGTAATCGTGTAATGCGGGAAAAGATTGCGCATACAGAGGATGATGTCCTCGAAAATAATTCGAAGCTTAAACGAATTTTTCCCCATGTGGTTTTATCACCGACAATGCAACGATTTGAGCAGGACTATGAAGGTTATTTGGAAAATGTGGAAGGATTGAAAATCCTCGATCTAGGCTGCGGTCATGGAGAAGGGAGTTTGGCGTTGTTAGAGCGAGGTGCATCAGTGTCTGGTATCGATATAAGCCAAAATTACATAGATGATGCGATTTCGATTGCTGATAGAGCTGGGTTCAGTAATAAGAATTACAGCTTTAGTGTGATGGATGCTCATGCTCTTACATTTGAAAATGAGACATTTGATTTGGTTATTGGTAGAGGAATTTTGCACCACTTAGATTTGCCGGTAAGCTTGGGGGAGATTAACAGGGTCCTTAAGAAAGGAGGTCGGGCGCTGTTTAAAGAACCTCTAGCGGCAAACCCTTTGTTAAAATTGTTTCGAATACTTACCCCAAAATCACGTACTGTAGACGAAAAGCCGTTGACATCTAGTGACTTGGAATCAATAGCGAAACGCTGGGATACGCGGAGTACATATTATGGGTTGGTGTCTGCGCCTGTAGCCATGTTGACTTCTATTTTGCTGAGACCGTTTCCAGGTAATTTTTTGTTAAAAATTGCTGATTGGATTGAATTAAGGCTGGCGAATATGCCCGCCGTAAACCCATTTCATCAATACGTTTTGCTTAATTTGGTTAAGAATTAAAGAAGAGAGAACAATGTGTCGAGCATCTTTCCAAAACATTGTTTTATTTGTGTTTTCAATATTTCTGAATAAGGTGACGGCTTAGCTTAGCTTTGGATATACGTGTTAAATCAAAAACTCCGAAAATTATTTAAGATACTTGGATGCCCATTTTATACGCTCGCACTTAGTAGAGGAGTTGCGGCTGCTGTTGAACATGAGAAAATGCTATCAAGCCTATCCTGTTCGGTAATTGTTGATGTGGGGGCAAATCGTGGGCAGTTTGCGCTCGTGGCGAGAAAGGTTTTTCCAGGTTCGTATATTTATTCATTTGAGCCACTTGAAGGCCCTGCGAAAAAATATAAATCTGTTTTTAGAAATGATAAAAAATCAGTTTTGTTTCCTCAGGCAATCGGGCCTAAAAAAGATATAACAAGTATTCATGTATCAAAGCGCGATGACTCGTCTTCGTTACTGCCGATAACTTCGACACAGACATCATTGTTCCCTGGAACAGAAGAACATGACATTGTGGAAGTTAAAATATCTCCATTGTGTGAGGTGTTTTCAGAAAAAAAATTACAGGGGCCCGCTTTGCTAAAGTTGGATGTGCAGGGTTTTGAGCTTGAGGCTTTGCGTGGTTGCGAAGAATTGATCGGAAAATTTCAAGACATCTACGTTGAGTGTTCTTTTAGAGAACTGTATAAAGGGCAGGCAATGGTAGATGAGGTTATTGAATACTTAACGGAGCGGTCCTTTTGCTTGGTGGGTGTATATAATGTGTCCTATGATAAGAAAGGTTTGGCGATTCAGGCAGATTTTCATTTTAGGTTGGTGGCAGCCTAGCTATATTTTACAGGTGTAGCCACAATATTACGTATGGTTGGTGCAAAAAGGACAAGTGTGAATAAAAAAGCATTAATTACAGGTGTTACAGGTCAAGATGGTGCCTATCTGGCAGAGTTTCTGCTGGAGAAAGGGTATGAGGTCCATGGTATAAAACGCCGAGCATCATCCTTTAATACTGATCGTATTGATCATCTTTATCAAGACCCGCATGAAACAGATAGGAAGTTTATTCTGCACTACGGTGATTTGAGCGATTCAAGCAATTTGATTCGTATCGTGCAGGAAGTGCAGCCCGATGAAATTTATAACCTGGGTGCACAAAGCCACGTGGCCGTTTCTTTTGAGAGCCCGGAATACACAGCTGATACGGTTGGCCTTGGTGCGCTACGCGTGTTGGAAGCTATTCGTGTTGCCAGGCTGGAAAAGACAACACGTTTTTATCAGGCATCTACGTCTGAATTGTATGGAGATGTTCGGGAGATTCCACAAAAAGAAACAACTCCATTTTACCCGCGTTCTCCCTATGCGGCGGCAAAACTGTATGCCTACTGGATTACGGTCAATTACCGTGAAGCCTATGGCATGTATGCCTGTAACGGGATTTTGTTTAATCACGAATCTCCCATCAGAGGGGAGACCTTCGTAACACGGAAGATTACACGTGCATTGTCGCGTATCAGTCTCGGACTTCAGGATTGTCTATATTTAGGGAATATGAATTCTCTACGCGACTGGGGGCATGCGAAGGATTATGTGGAAATGCAATGGTTAATGCTGCAACAAGATGAGCCTGAAGATTTTTGTATTGCGACTGGTATTCAATATTCGGTAAGAGATTTTGTTAATACAGCGTATGATCACTTGGGAAAATCTATACGTTGGGAAGGTGAAGGCATAGACGAGAAAGGCTATGATGCTGAGACAGATCAATGCATTATTGCAGTTGATCCCCGTTATTTCCGGCCGACCGAGGTGGAAACATTATTGGGCGATCCCACCAAAGCAAAAGAAAAATTAGGCTGGGTACCCAAGGTCACGTTTGATGAAATGGTTCATGAAATGATGGAAAATGACCTGGAGCTGGCGAAACGTGATGCGTTAGTTAAAAAACATGGATTCAAGGCTTTTGATTACCATGAATAAGGACAGCAAGATCTACGTCGCCGGTCACAGTGGCTTGGTGGGTGCAGCAATCTGCCGGGTTCTTGTCGAGCAGGGGTTTAGTAATGTTATTACTCGTGCTCACAGTGAACTTGATTTGACGAATCAATCAGCGGTGCGGATATTTTTTGCGGCAGAACTTCCTGATTATGTGTTTCTTGCTGCCGCCAGAGTGGGCGGTATTCATGCTAATGATACTTACCCAGCTGATTTTATTCGTGACAACTTATTGATTCAATCCAATATTATCGACGCTGCCTATCAAAACGGCGCAAAGAAATTGTTGTTCCTTGGTTCATCGTGTATTTACCCGAGGCTTGCTCCGCAACCCATGAAAGAGGCGTACCTGCTTACCGGTGGACTTGAGCCGACAAATGAGTGGTATGCCGTTGCCAAGATTGCAGGCATCAAACAATGCCAGGCTTACAGGCGCCAATATGGTTTCGATGCCATTTCGTTGATGCCTACTAACCTCTATGGTACGGGCGATAATTTCGATCTGGAAAACTCTCATGTGGTGCCAGCACTGCTGCGCAAATTTCACGATGCTAAAATGAATGAGGAAGACAGCGTACAAGTGTGGGGGAGTGGGAATCCCCGTCGTGAATTCCTGCATGTGGATGATCTGGCAGATGCTGCGGTTTACCTGATGAGGACCTATAGCGATGAAGAAATCATTAATGTTGGCGTAGGTGAAGATATCAGTATTCGTGAATTGGCTGAACTGGTTGCGGATGTGGTTGGGTTTAGTGGTAAGTTGCTTTTTAATACCAGTATGCCAGATGGTGCACCGAGAAAGCTTCTCGATGTGTCTCGTCTCCGAAATTTTGGGTGGAAACCCAATATTTCTTTGCCAGATGGCCTTAGAAGCACATACGTGTGGTATACAGAAACGCTTGCAAATGACTCTGGCACGGTGCGCACTTAGAGGGAAATTCCTGGTTGAGCGCTCCTGCAGTACTTCGGTGGTGGCTGGGCTCTGAGAACTAAAATAGTTACTGGAATTTAGTTTTCGCTAGAATAACTAGGTCAGAAGTTTTTATAGCTCGCTTTAGTGTGAATTGAGCCGTTGGTAATTGCTGAAAAATGATAGAAAAATTAGGTGATACATATGTCACTATCTAGTGGGGGTAAGAGAATCCTGTTCATTTCTCCATTTTTTTTCCCGGAAGAAATCTCAACTGGTAAATACAACAGTCATCTTGTAAAAACTCTTAGCGAAAAGGGCCATTCCGTTCAGGTTATTACATCCTACCCACTGTACCCGGATTGGGAGCCAAAAATGACACAAGCAACTTTGCCGGGAGTGGATATCCACAGAGGGGGGCTTGGCATACGATACCCAAAGTCCCAGGTTCTCAGGCGCATTGTGTTGGAGTCGTGGTTTGCATGGTACACGATGAAATATGTGCTCAGGCGGCGGAATGATACTGATTTGTTGATAGTGATTTTTCCTCCGGTATTTTTCATGCTATTTGCGCATATTCTCTTGCCAAAGCGTGTTATCCGTATCGGCATAGTACATGATTTGCTGGGCGTGATGGCAACATCTGCAAAAAAACACTCAAGAAAAATAATTGCTAAGCTCATACGTTTGGTGGAGTCTTTCGCGCTTGGTAAATGTGATCGGCTTGTGTGTTTGTCCGAATCCATGAGAAATGTTATTACTGAAAAATACGGAATACCGGAGCAAAAATGTTCTGTGCATTATCCGTTTGTCTCAACAGCCTACGTTACTAGAAAAACTAATCAGTTGTCCGATATTTTTGATGAAAATCATTTGCATGTTGTTTATTCAGGGGCGCTGGGTGAAAAACAAAAACCAGTAGAGATAAGCGAGTTTTTTCAGCTTCTGTGCAAATCTAGAAAGAATCTGAAGTGTCATATTTTTTCAAGAGGCCCGTTGTTTGATAAGGTGCGGAGGTGCGCGTCTCTAAATAATGTTGATCGGATGTTTTTTCATGATCTTGTACCAGAGGAGCTTCTTACAGAGCTTTTTGATCGTTCTACTGTTCATGTCATTCCCCAGGCTGAAGGTGTTAGTGCCGGTGCTTTTCCTTCAAAATTGCCAAATTTGTTAGCCCATGGCGTGCCAGTTTTTGCAATTTGTGATAAAAATAGCGAGTTGGCGACTGTGGTTACCAAGATGGGGTATGGTAAGTACGTTGACGTATGGGATATGCCAACGCTTGTAGCTCAGATGGCGAGTTTTTTTATGGAGATCGAAGGAGTGTCGCACTCCGAGATACGAGAAAAAAATGAAAAATCCCTTTTGGAGATGTTTTCGGTTGATGATCTTGTAGTAAATCTTGTTCAAGAATTGTAGCTTATGGTTTTTTTCTGGGGCTTAGTCAAGAAATTTTAGTGTACAGAACTGTTTATCTGAGGCTTGCACTAATATTTTTTGTTAGAGAGTTAGCTGTATGTTGCCAAGAGGTTTGTTAAGAGAATATTCAGGATCCTTGTCCATTGTCGCACGAGGTATGGATCTTGTTTGTGTCTTTTTGGGTGGTATACTGGCCTACCTATGGAGGTTTGAGCAGTGGCTCATGCCCCAGCATTATCAGATTGCCTTGCTTATTGCTCTTCTTCTGACCGTAATATTTTTTACCTCGTCAGGTATCTATAAATCTTGGCGTGGCCAAAACTGGTGGCATCAGGCTCGCGTGGTAACTGCGACCTGGGCTAGTGTTGTAATTTTCCTTCTTGTAGTTGCCTTTTTGACTAAAACCGGCGCTACATTTTCCCGGCAGTGGATAGGTGTTTGGGCTATTTCAGCTTGGGGGTTCTTATTGCTCTTTCGGTTTTCATTAAATCACCTTTTGCGGGTCATGCGTGCTAGTGGTTTTAACCATAAGCGAATCGTCATTGTTGGGGCGGGTGACCTTGGGCGAAAAGTAGTAAATAACATTAAACTTTCAGAATGGACCGGACTTGATGTAGTTGGTTTTTTTGATGATAAAAGGGAACTTCACGGGAAGTATTTTAATAATGTGAAAGTCAGAGGGGCAGTGAAGAAATTGCCTCGTCTTATTGAACGGGGGCGAATTGATGAAATTTGGTTGGCGTTGCCTCTCCGGGCGGAAGAGCGTGTTGGAGAAATACTGCATGAATTACGACACTGCACAACGACAATTCGGTTTGTGCCGGATATTTTTGGACTGAGACTTCTCAATCATTCTATGGCGGAAGTTGCCGGGTTGCCAGTTTTAAATCTCAGTGAGTCACCAATGTATGGGTTCAACCGGGCAATAAAGTTTTTGGAAGATAAAATTATTGCGGGAAGCATTTTGTTACTTATCAGCCCCTTGATGATATTTCTCGCAATTGGTGTCAAAATGAGTTCGCCGGGCCCTGTATTTTATCGGCAGGAGCGCGTTAGCTGGAATGGGAAGCCGTTTCAAATGTTGAAATTTCGCTCTATGCCCGTGGACTGTGAAATAAGTACTGGTGCAATTTGGGCAAAAAAAGGTGAGTGCCGTGCGACAAAATTTGGCGCATTTCTGAGGAAAACCAGTTTGGATGAGTTGCCTCAGTTTATTGATGTTCTGAAAGGGAATATGTCTATCGTTGGTCCTCGGCCTGAGAGGCCTGTTTTTGTTGACAGATTTAAGGATGAAGTCCCAGGTTATATGAAGAAGCATATGGTTAAGGCAGGGATTACGGGGTGGGCACAAGTTAATGGCTGGCGGGGGGATACCGACCTCAATAAACGTATTGAATACGATCTGTATTACATTGAAAACTGGTCTTTGTGGTTCGATATCAAGATAATCATTCGCACGGTATTTACCGGTTTTGTTAACAAAAATGCCTATTGAAAAGAGACAAGAGCAAATTTCAAGGCGTGAGTGACGATCCTGTTGCAGCCGTGTCTTCTTTTCGCTACTTCCAACTCTGGCGCCTGCTGGGTTGGGTTCTGATTGCAGCCGTCGTCTATTTTTCTCTGACCTCTAGTCCTCCAGAGATCCTCGAATTCGCTTTTGCCGACAAGTTAAAACATTTGCTCGCTTACGGTGTATTACTGGGTTGGTTTGTTCAGCTTTATCCTTCAAGAAAATGGCAGCTTGTCTGGGTAGTGGTTTTTTGCCTGCTGGGCATTGTTATGGAGTTTGCACAGGGCTGGGGTGGAGAGCGAACGTTTGATATTGCCGACATGCTGGCTAATGGTGGCGGTATATTGTTGGCATGGTGGTTGAGTAACAAGTGGTTGGTTGGCAGTTTATTACGTGTCGACCATGCATTGTCTCGAATGTTGGAATGAAAGATAGTGTTGATTGGGGCCAATTTTGTTCTGTCACTGATGCAGTGATGGTAGCTGTGTATGTTGGGCGGTAGAACAACACAGGACGTCAAAGCTGAGACCAATGTCTAGGGGGAGTTGATCTCTGAATTCCGGTCTGCGCCGGAATGACGGTATTCGCAACGGGCTGCGGGGAATCAGGCCCACAGAGACTAAATGTTATTTAAAAAATGCTGAAACAGCTCAGAGTCTTGCTGCTTGAGTTGGGCACGCAAGGTTATGGCATTATCGCTCCCATGCTCTGCGTGAGACTGCATACGTTCATGTTGTAGTTGGTACAGGGTGGCATAGCTAATAGGGCACTTTATTTCGGGTATTGAGTCGGGTTCCGGCAGTTGCCTGACTAGGCTCGGTTTTGTTATAAGCAGCCAAGCAGGGAAAGACTGCCCCGGTAGTTCCGGGTCCAGTTCCAGGAAGTTTATCCATTGTTGACGCAGCTCGTGGTCGTTACTGGATTCGAGGGCGTCACATTGTTCCGGGAATTGCCAAC
>Ga0316202_10001214_pt1 | contig 21189 bp, 35 predicted proteins | sample 3monrhotite_MG_FD_204934 | JGI IMG/M metagenome (GOLD analysis project Ga0316202, IMG submission 204934) | Microbial mat bacterial communities from mineral coupon in-situ incubated in ocean water Damariscotta River, Maine, United States -... | ecosystem: Environmental > Aquatic > Marine >... | reverse complement strand
TTGCGTTAAAATACAAAGAAAATGATTTTGCTTTATGGATTGATGGACAAGAAAGATTAACCGATTCAAGCGGTACTACATTTACGACATCAACATTATCTGAATTCTCTTTTGATGATGGTAGCGGTGGTTCTGACTTCTACGGCAAAGCAAAACAAATACAAGTTTATTCAACCGCATTATCAGACACAGAATTAGCAACATTAACAACATTATGATTTTTAAAAAATACGAATTCACAGACGAACAATGGGCAACCATTAGACCAACCCTTTACTCTGAAGATGAGGAAGGGAATGAAACATTAATTCCAGCAATCAATTCCGTCGTTGAGATAGGACACATTTGCCGAGCTTGGTCGGAGGCTGAAGAACCAGAATGTACTGACCTATCGACTATGTATAGCGTGGATATGTTATTAAACGAAGATGTAGAAAGTTTAGAGGGTTATGAGGTTTATCCTGACCCTACTGGCGTTCATACATTTGCTGGAGATGACTCGCTTTATTTACAATCTTACTGCAAAATGTTTCCAGAGAGCGAGTTTTGCGTAATACCAGAGAGTGATGAAGATTTGGCTGAGTAGTATATTATATTCTTTGCTATTATTCTTTGCTCCAATAAAGGGCATAATTGTAATCGTAGCTTTATCTACAATGATAGATACTGCTTTTGGTGTATGGAAAGCTAAAAAATTAGGTGAGAAATTATCAAGTAAGGCGTTTAGGTCTGGATTAGTACCAAAGCTATTATCGTATGTTGGTACTGTAATGATGGTTTACGGCTCAGATGTCTTTATAATTAACTCGCTTGTTTCTAATGTTGTTGATGTGGAGTTTATGGCTACTAAGGTTATTGCATTAACGCTAATAATAAATGAGGCAAAATCAATAGATGAAAGTTTTGAGGCAGTTAAGGGCTATTCGCTAATCGCAAAGCTGCTTGAAATTATCAACAATCTAAAGGACGTTAAAAAACAACTATAATTGAATTACGAAATATACATTGTAGGACATTATCCACACGACAGATTCGCTTTAGGGTGGGAGTACATTAGTTCTGACGAGGAATTTACCTACAAAACTATAACTTTGTATATCTTGATATTCACAATTACCATAAATTATGAAAAAAAGTAGTAAATCAAAAAGCGTAAAGATTCCAAGCTCTAAGCATTTCAAGTTAGAAGAGTTTGCTTGTAAAGATGGCACACCAGTACCAGAGGAATTTTACGGCAACGTACAAGAGCTTATGGATAACCTGGAAGTTATTAGAGAGCATTTCGGTGGCTTATACCCAATTAGAATAAATAGTGGATATAGAACGCCAGAATACAATAAAAAAGTAGGGGGAGCTTCTAAAAGTCAACATTTAACTGCGAGTGCTGCTGATATTATTATGAGCATAACTCCAAGCATAGTTCAAGATGCAATAGAACAACTCCAGAAAGACGAAAAGATTAAACAAGGTGGTTTAGGTAGATACTCTGTTTTTACTCACTACGATATAGGGAAATATAGAAATTGGTAGATGTATAACTGGCAAGAAGCTGACCTATTTGACTGGCTCAAAGAATATGTTTACTTTGACTTAGTAAAGGCAAAGAATCAAATGAGTCGTTGGGATTGCTACTCGCCAAAATTTAAACATCGTATTGAGCTTAAATGTAGACGTAAGCATTATGATAGCTTACTAATTGAGAAGAGTAAGTATGATGCTATGATATTTGAATCTGGAAAGCATTTAGATATACCTATGTACATTAATTCTACACCAGAGGGAATATATTCGTTTGATTTATTGGACATTGAGCCAGAATGGATATTTAAAACCCTAAGAGCTACAACTCACTTTGGCAATAATAAAAGCATAGAGAAAAAAGTTGCCTTTTTAGATTTAGATAGTGGTATTAAATTAGAGCTTTAATTTTAATAGATGGAGATAGTATTAAAAGACTTGCCTAAAATATCATTAAACAAGTGGTATGCTGGTATGCATTGGACTAAGAGAAAAAAAATTAAAGATACATATACCCTTTTAGTCAAAAGTCAATTTAACAAAACCCTTTCTCAAACAAACACTTATAATACTGAGTATCATTTTACTTTTAAGTCCAGAGCTTTAGATGCTTCTAATTGTGTAGCTATGGTAAAAATGATTGAAGATATAATATTTGAGAACGATAGCTATAAAATAGTAAAGAGCATACTAATTACAAGCAATAAAGGTCTGGAGGATTCTGTTGCAATAAAAATTTATTAATTTTTTTTCAAAAAAAGTTTTGTGTTATAAATATTGTGTATATATTTGTAGTACAATAAAAGGGTAAAAGAGTATTAGCCAAGCAATCCGACCTACAGAGAAAGCAGCAGCTTCGGAAACCAAACCTCCCTTTTATTTTTTAATAAAAAATTAACACAAAACAATATGAAAGAATCAATTAAAAAAGAATTAGCAAGTCACATCTTAGATAAAATAGAAGATGGCGTTATTACAAACGAAAATATAATTGACTGGGGTCACTTATGCTTTAATGAAGATTATTATATTATTGGTTATTATCAAGCCGAACAATGGTTAAATCGACATAATCTATCTGCTTTTGAAGCAATAAGTATCTGCCAAGAATATGAAAAAGAAAACTTTGTAGAAACAGAGATTTATGATAATGCCGAAGACACCGTCAATATGCTAACTTTTATTTATGGTTATGATTTATTAAATGAAGTGTGTGCAGAAACTATCGAAGATTTAAAAGAAAAATTACAAACAATATGAAAGAATCAATTTTAAAAGTAACCTCAGCACTAATGCCTATGTCGGTATGGTGCTGGGCAGTAGAAGAGCCACAAGCAGCAGCTATTCTATTTGTTATAGGTTTATTTGCTGCATTAGAATTAACATATATAAAAATAAAAAAATGACACAAAACAAAAAACAAGTAATCGACGCAATAGCCTATTTCGAGGGAATGGGTTTTATTCAAGACTTAACAACAGACAAAAGACACTACGCACAAATCTTAGTGGACTATGCCAAAGAGAATATGGATATGCACAGAGACGAGGTATATGATGCAAAGCAAATACTAAAAAAAGCTGGTTATCAAATTGCAATATTTAAAGTATCAGATATTACAGACCATTTTTATTGTTCTGAAGATATGGCACATCAAATATTAGAAGAGGTTTATGACGATATGGATGAAGATAGCTGGAACGAGATAGTATATAAATGCAATCATTACGAAATAAAACAAAAAGATTAAAAAAATGAAATACAGTAAAACAATATCCCCAGAATTAAAAGACATAATTAAGTCTTGCACAAGCGTAGAGCAGCGAAAAGAAGCTGCCAGTAAACACTCAATATCTATACATACTTTAAATAGTGTTATAGAGGGCAAGAGGAAAGTTAATTTAAATAATCAAAAGTGTATAACTGAGCTTTTAAGAATATCTATTAAGAATGCCAGAGATATGCACTACTCTTTATTAGATTATTACCAAGAACTAAAATACCTATAAAAGAAAAAGCCCTCTGGTCTGGAGGGCTTATCACAATATGAAGAGAATATAACTCTCACACAAAACAAAGAACAACATTAAGAAAAAAAAATTTAACTAAATACACAACATCTAAACAATTTTATTATATTTGTCCAATGAATTTATACACAAAACTAAACAAAGTAAAAAAAGAGATAGGAGCTATCTCTAAAGAATCAACAAACCCCTTCTTTAAATCAAAGTATTTCGACATCAACTCGCTACTAAAGCACGTTGAGCCGTTATTACAAAAGAATGGTTTACTATTATTGCAGCCCATTTATAAAGGTTATGTAATTTCAGAGATTATCGAAATAGAAACTGGAGAAAAAATACAAAGCGGTTTGCAATTACCAGAAATGGATGACCCACAGAAGTTAGGTTCAGCGGTAACTTATTACAGACGATATACTTTGCAATCGCTTTTAGGATTACAAGCTGAGGATGATGATGCAAATACTGCCAGTCAAGCTACAAAAAGCCAAAAGCAATGGGTAAACCAAAACGACAAGATATGGAACGCAGCAGTAGACAAAGGAATTACCCTTACGGAGCTTAAAAAGCACTATTCAATAAGTAAAATTAACGCAGAGCTATATCCATTCAAATGAAAAAATTTAAAATAAGAGCTTCTGCAAGTGGTAAGCTAATGACAAAGCCTCGTTCTAAAAGCGAGTTTTTATCTAAGACTACTAAAAGTTATTTAGAAGAGTGGGTAAAAGAGCAGATATATGGAGTTAGAAAGAATATTAACTCTAAATATTTAACTAAAGGTAACCAAGTAGAGGACGATGCTATTGTATATGCCTCTGCTGAAAAGGGCTGGTTATTTGCTGAAAAGAACGAAGAGTTTTTTGAGGATGAATATTTTTGTGGTACGCCAGACGTTATCTTAGAGGATAAAATTATAGACATAAAATCAAGCTGGGACTGCTTTAGCTTCCCTCTATTCTATAATGGCATACCAAATAAGGATTATTACTACCAACTTCAAACCTATATGCACTTAACGCAGAAAGATAAAGCTCAGTTAGTGTACGTATTAATGAACACACCAGAGGAATTAACCTTTGAGGAGAGCCACGACTATTCAGAAATAAATAGTAAGTATAGAATTAAGACCTTTGATATAGATTATGATGAAGAGGTTATATATGAGTTGCAACATAAAGTTATAGAATCAAGAGAATATATAGATGGAATTAGTAAAGCATTATAAAACAGAACATCAAGACTACCTATTTATACGCAATACGCTTAAAAAAGGATACACTCACCTTAATACTATCTTAGGATTGTGCAGAAAGGTAGGTATGGTAGAGGCAAATAGAAAGATAACTGACCTTGTGAAGATGGGACAAATAGAACAAGTCACCGTAAAGGACGACGACGGAGATATTAAATATAAATATTTCCCTAAGCAAGATAAACCCTCTTATTATTCTGCTGCTGGTATTGAAAAGCTGGGAGGATGGCAAAGCGATAGTTTTTTAAAAGGTAGATTAACCTTTGATAAGCTACTAAACTGCATATCTAAATACTACAATATACCTAAAAGAGAGATACAAGGAGTTAAAAGACATAGGGAGAAAGTAATATGTCGGCAAATGTTTTGTTATATAGCGAGAGATAATATGCCAGAAAAATCACTTGAGAATATTGGAGCTGCTTTAGGAGGTCGTGACCATTCGACAGTCATACACTCAATACAAAAAGCTGCTGACTTAATGCAGTACGACAAACAATTTAAAAAAGATTATATCAGACTTAACGAATTTATTAAAACAAACTTATGAATATTACAAAACAAATTAAACAGCTATTGACTACGAATCCAGAAATGAGAGATAACCCTAAAAAGTTAATCCGAAGAGCTTTGCAGGACGCTTATGGAGTTAATGTATTATCTGCTATGATAATTGCAGAGTATTACAAAAATGTATTAACGATTACCAGAGCCAGTCGTAAAATCCAGCAAGATAACGAAGAGCTTAGAGGTGAAGAATGGGCAAAGCGTAAAGGCATAAAAGCCGATATAGTCAAAGCTAAATTAGGTTATAAATGAGACTAATTTTTATTGTGTTAAATGTTGGTTTATTTCTGACCACTTCCTCTATGGGAGTGGTTAGGAGTATTCCTAATTTAATAGACGCTATAATTTACGTTGAAAGCAGAGGAGATATAAACGCTCATAATATAAAAGAAGATGCAGTAGGATGCTTACAAATACGTCCTATAATGCTACGAGAGGTTAACAGACTTTTAGGATATAACAAATACAAGTTAGCAGATAGATGGAATAAAGAAAAATCTATTGAGATGTTTAACATAATTAAAGAGCATACTAAAAACCCTACCAACGAAAAGTTAGCCAGGAACTGGAACGGAGGTTGTTATGGTTATAAGAAACAATCAACACTTAAATACTGGTATAAAGTCAAAGAACAATTATGAATAAACACCTTTTAATTTACGCAATCATTACTATTATAGTTCAAATCGTTATAATAACAGATTTACTTTCTAAACGTAAACAAATAGAGCCAGTTATTGAGCAGATAGAGCTTACTAATATTGACGGCTTACTAAATGATATTGATACACTGCAAATAAAGTCAGACACTATAAAATTATATTATGAAAAGAAAATATATAACTACCATATTTTGCCTCGCTCTGAGCGTATTAAGCTATTCGCAGATAGAATTAACAGATAACAAAGGAGATACCCTTATTTGCATAACCTATCCTCAAATGGATAGAATATATCTGGAGCTTATACAAAAGGATAGTTTATTAGCTCAATCTAAAATAAACCTTTCTAAGCAATTTAAATACATTCAGCTAATAGATAGCAACAAAAAAGATATAAACTCCCTTAAAACTTACATAAATGATGTTGAGAAGGATAATGACGACTTATTGACCTTATCAATAATACAAGAGAATAAAATTAAACGTAATAGAAAGATAGGTTTAATTATGTTGGGGGTAATAATTTTACAAGCATTATTATGAATAAACAAATAGCCATAGAATTAAAACAACAAGCTCAGATAATTGCAAAAAGATTCTCTAACCATAACAGAGAGGGCAATTATAATAACGAAACTTTTGCAATAGACGAAATTATACCAATGTCAGACCATACCGCCTCAGTCGTATTTAAGAAAGATACTGGTAAATTAGCAGCAGCTTTTTTTTATTATATTCCTAATGGGTATTCTAAGGGATGGAAATATTTTTTCCCTACTGATTCGCATATAAACGGCTTATCCTCTTTTCACTTCTTTAAGTTAGAAGTTGAGCGAAAGAATTATGACAAAAATTTTTAAAGTTATTATTTAATGTAAAAAAATATAATATTTGAAACACAAAACAAAAATATATGAAAGAAACATTTTACTTCAGCCACGATTATACTTCAAGGGCTGACGAAAAAATCAAACAACTACTTTATGAAACTGGTATGGAGGGCTACGGTATTTACTGGGCTATTATTGAAGACTTATATCAAAACGATAACTTACTAAAATGTGATTTTGCAAGGCTCAGTTACGATTATCATTGCTCAAGTGAGTTAATAGAAAAAGTAATTCTAAATTTTAACTTATTTAAAGTAGATAACAATACTTTTAGCAGTATTTCTATACAAAAAAGATTAGAGCTTAGAGAATCTAAGTCTTTGAAAGCCAAGCAATCAGCTCAAAAAAGATGGGGTAGCAATGCTAATAGCAATGCGAACGCATCAAAGTCGCATAACGGTCGCAATGCTATAAAGGAAAGTAAAGAAAAGGAAATTAAATTAAATATAGATAGCAGTAAACTGCTAAGTTTGTTTAATTCTATTTTGGGTAAAAAAGCAAAGGTTATATCTGAGAAAGCTAAAAAGCAGTTAAAAGAAAGATTAAAAGAGGGATATACAAAAGATGATATAATAAACGCTTTAAGAAATGCAGCTAAAGACCAACACCACTTAGATACTAACTATAAATATCTGACATTAGAATTTATTACAAGACCAGATAAATTAGAAAGGTTTGTTAATATGGGAGATTTTAAAACTAAAACTCAAATATTATGATAAAAACAAACGGAGAGATATTAGAGCAATTATTTAACTTGCATAAAAATGGTATTCCAGAGGGAAGTAAAGTAGGTTTAAAAACTTTTGACGAGCAGTTAACTTTTGTTAAAGGTGGGTGTACTGACATTACTGGGTATCCTTTTTTTGGTAAGTCTTTATTTTTAAAGGAGATAATGATGAGTTTAACCTTAAATCAAAATTGGAGGCATTGCGTATATATGCCAGACGACGGAAGCGACACAGAAGTTATTTCAAATCTACTTCATAAAATGACTGGGAAAACGTTTGAGAAAGGCTACCCTAATACAATAACTGAAAAAGAAATAAGCAAATACTCAAGCCAGTTGCTTGATAGATTTAAATTTATATCAGCAGAGCATAGTATAGAGCCAGAAGCATTTTGGAATTATGCAAAGGAGAATGATTGTAACTCAGCAGTAATTGATAGCTGGAATTATTTAGCTCATAAGGGAGAGCCAACTAAGCCAGAGTATTTACGCAAGATATTATCTATTCGTAATAGGTTTATGGAGGTAAACAAAATGCATAGCTTTATAATTATTCACCCAAAGAATCCAGACCCAAAACAAGTAAAAGACGGCAGCGTAAAAAAGCCAAGCGTATATGATTTAATGGGTGGCTCAGAGTGGAATAATAACGGCAGAAACATTATAGTAGTACATAAGAATTCAAAAGACAATTTTGAGCCTTATAAAATTACAATAGATAAAGTTAAGCCTAAACACTACGGACAACTTGGCGAAGTATTATTAAGTATGGATTGGGCTAAACAAAGATTTTATGAGTTTGATGCAGTATACAATAAAAAGACTTACGCTTATGGCAACGAAGAGAAGATAACTGACCCTATTAAACCAATAACACACATAACAAATGACCCCTTTTAACGATAGTAAAATAATAGAGGAAGCAAGGCAAGTAATATCCAGCATAGAACTTAAGCTAATGAAGCAGCCACCAAACCAAAATAAGCAAAATAGTGTAGATAAGCTCAATAGTCTTATGCATTATAGTTGCTATTTAGAGAAACAGAATTATGAGTTTTATGATAAGTTTACAAAGCAGTTGCAAAGAATACAAATGCTTGAGAATCATATAGATAATTTACAAAATAAAATCAATGTGGATAAAAAAATAAAAGAATTATAAACAAAATGTATAACATTGCATACAATATGAACCACTACTACACATCTAAAGACGAGAGAGTAGCAAAGAGCGTCATAGATAGAAGGGTACACGAAGCAAAGGCAAACGCTCTAAGCGAACAATTCTGGGAGTACGGCTACAATTTTTGTACCGACTGCTTAAAATCAAACGGAGTAAGATTAGATTGCTCTCATACTATTTCAGTTGACGAAGCTCAGAAAACAAGAAGAGCAGAATTAGCTTGGGATAAGGATAACATTAAAGTAAGATGCCGAGAGTGTCATCAAAAACACGATAATTTATGAAAGGGTTATATCAAGTTACTGCAATGAGAGCTAAGAAAGTAATTAGCGAAGAGGTCTATGGCAATATAGCGGAGAAAGATGTATTATTTAATCGTCTAATGTCAAGACATAAAATACCACATAGCAGACGGCACGAATGGAGACTACAAGAAGTAAAATTAAATAAAGAAATAAATGACTAAAAAAGAACAACAAGCTCAATTCGGTTACATTACTGACCAGATGCGAAAGACACTATTTAGTAAGGGCGATGACTACGCTAACGAGGATAGGTTATCTAACTTCAAATTAGCTGGTGCTATTGCTGGGGGAGATGCAAGAACTAACTGCTTAAATTTAATTGCAACTAAGGTAGCAAGATTAGGAGTATTAATTAACTCAGATAAAGAGCCAAACAACGAAAGTATAGAGGATAGCGTTTTAGACTTAGCTAATTATTCAGTACTTTTGTCAATGATAATAAACGAAAATAAATAATTATGAACAAACAAGAAAAAGTATTTGCAGATGGATTTATGTTTAAGATGAATCCTAATTCACCAGAATGGGTAGTAGGTAGTATAAGCTTAAAAGCAGATGACGCTATCGCCTTTATTCAAAAACATCAAGACAAAGGATGGGTTAACTTAAAAGTTAATGTAGGCAAAAGTGGTAAGCCTTATGTTGAATTAGACACTTGGAAGCCAGAAGCTAAAAAAGAAATGGCTACTACTGAAGATAGCTTTCCCTTTTGAAATTAGAACAGATATATTTTGATGACAGCATACGAGATTATGCTCTTAAACTTACTGGCAATAAGCTGGAAGCAGAGGAGCTAATCTCTATTGCTTTTGAGATATGTTTGTCTAAACCACCAGTTGAGAACTTAAAGGGATATTTTGCAATGGTTATGCGTAACCAATATTTAAAAAGTTTAAATAAGCAAGACCCTTACTTTGATAATGATAACTCAGAACATCCAGATGTTGAGCAAGTGCTTGATAGGATGAATAATTACTATGCTAATATTCTAAGAGCCATATCTAATGGAGAAAGCTTAACACAAATTCACAAGGGAGCTTCGATAGGTTACAGAACATTAAGAGATGACTATACAAAAGCAAAAAAACAATTCAAAATTATGTACGAAAACAAGATTAAGATAGCAGTAATTATCCGTAATATAAATGGAGTGAGCTATCATAGATTATTAATGCCATTTGCTAAGATGAAGCGAGATTATGGTATTGAAATGGTAGTGCTTTTGAATAAAGATGACGAGTTTTTTAACAACTTAGATGGAGTAACTCACGTTGTTTATAATAGGAATATCTCTGGATTGATGCAGCCAGAGGAAACGTATCTAAAATTAAAAGCTAAAGGTATAAAAGTTATTTGCGATATAGACGATTACTGGGTACTAAATAAAAAGCATCCAATGAGTTACTATTACGAGAAGTCTAACCTAAGTAAATGTATTGTGAAGAACTTAAAACTTGCAGATATGGTATGGACAACTACTCCTATATTGGCAGATAAGATAAGACCATACAATAAAAACATTGTTATAATCAAAAATGCCTTAGACCCTTTAGAAAAGCAGTATGCTTACGAGGATTTGTCTTTAGACTTTGACACTTTCTTTTATTCTGGAGGTAGTACTCATTTGAGAGATTTAAAACTATTAGGCAATGCTTTTGATAATGAAACCTTTTTTGCTAAAACTCCAAAGCTACCTAAACGAATGAAAGGAACTAAGGTACAGATAAGTGATATACAAGAGTATGCTAAGGATTATCAAGATTGTGGTATATGTGTAATACCTCTGCAAGATAATGTATTTAATAGCTGTAAATCTGAGCTTAAAATGATTGAGGCTGGTCACTTTGCTAAACCAGTTATGGTATCAGCAGTAGAGCCTTACACTTTGCTATCAACAAATAAAAATAGCTTAAAGGTATATAATAATGAATGGGCTGCTGCAATTAAGAAGATTAAAGGCAACCATACGATGCAAGTTGATTTAGGTTTAAAGCTTAAAGAAGATGTTTTAATTAAGTATGATTTAAGCAAAGAGAACGAAAAAAGGTTACAATCATTATGAGTGAGGAATTAGAAAATAGAGTAAGGGCTATATATAATATGAAAGGAGGCAGATTAGACCCTAAATTTTATGAAGAGTTTATAGAGCTATGCCAAGAGAATTTTAGATACAGACCAGATGTAAGCTGTGGTAAGTGTATATATAAGCACGTTGTTAAATTATATGAAAAATTTTTAAAATGAATATAAAAGATATTAAAAGCAATCCTAATAACCCTCGTATTATAAAAGACGAGAGATTTGAGAAGTTAAAAAAATCTATAAAAGAATTTCCTAAAATGATGGCTTTGCGTCCTATGGTTATAAACCAGGATAATATAGTCTTAGGAGGTAATATGAGACTTAAAGCATTAAAAGAGTTAGGGTATACTGAACTGCCAGATGAGTGGGTAAAAAGAGCTGAGGACTTAACAGACGAAGAGGCAAGGCGTTTTATAATAGCAGATAACGTAGGCTTTGGAGAACACGACTGGGAGATGTTAGCTAATGATTGGGATAGTGATAATTTATCTGATTGGGGTTTAGATATTCCAGATGTAGATTATAGCATTGATGAATTAGAGGATGGAGATGAAATAGAATTACCACAAAGCGTACAAGTAGAACCACCAAAAGAATATATATTAATAATGGCAGAGCCAAACTCTGTTGATTGGGAAGACTTAAAAGAGACATTAAAGTTAAAAATGGTTAGAAGAGGAGGGTATAAAAAAGGGTCTGGATTTGATGCAGTTTCTTTAGAAAGAGTTTTAGAGTGGAATGATTTAAAAAAAAGAATAAATGTTAATAGCAGTACCAAGTAAAGGAAGAGCTGGACTTACTACTACAAATAAGATTTTACCTAATTTGTGTACATTTTTTATTCCAGAAAGCGAGTACCACCAATATAAAGATATAGTTAAAAATATAGTCTGCGTGCCTAAAGAAATTAGAGGCATAACAAATACTCGTAATTGGATACTTAAAAATACAGACGAAAAGTGGGTTGTATTTTTAGATGACGATGCAAAAAATGTTGGATATAATAAATTAGAGGAAAGAAAAACAAAAAAAATAGAAGTAAGAGAAGAGGGATTTTGGGCAGAAGAGTTTTTAAAATTCTTTGATATTACAGAGCAGTTAAAATACAAAATATGGGGTACAAGAACTGAATCTTCGCCAAGAGGAACTTACCCTTATAAACCATTTTTAACAAGGTCTTACGTAACTGCTTCGTGTATGGGCATAGTCAATGATGGAGAATATTTATTTGACTCAGAATTTAAAGTTAAAGAAGATTACGAAATTTGCTTAAGGCATATAAGAGACAAGGGAGGTATTTTAGCAGTTAGATATTTGCATTGGGAGAATGAGCATTGGACTACTGAAGGAGGTTGTAAGGATTACAGAACAATAGAAATGGAGAAAGATGCTATAAAAAAATTAATAAAATTATATCCTAATATGATTGCATCAGCTAAAAGAAAAGCAAACGAGTTTACAATTAAATTGAATCTATAATGGACAAAACTGAACAACATAAAAAAGCAATGCTTGAAGCATTAGAGCAAAGTTTAGGAGTAGTAACAACTGCTTGTAAAAAGGTGGGAATTGGTAGGACAACTCACTATATGTGGCTTAAAGAAGATAAAAAATACAAAAGAGAAGTAGAAAGCATAGAGGATATTGCTTTAGATTTTGCCGAGAGTCAATTACATAAACAAATAAAAGACGGTAATACTGCTGGAACTATTTTTTACCTAAAAACCAAAGGCAAGAAACGAGGATATGTAGAACGTACTGAGGTGCAGCAAGAGACAACCTACAAAAGCTTAGACATTAATATAATAGATACTGGCGTACCTTTAGCATCTAACGAGAAAGATATAGTTGATTAGTACGTCTGCTTTATATCGCCAAAACTTTATATCTACCAAAGACATAGTAGTCAATCAGGGTGGTACATCTTCTGGAAAGACTTATGCTATTTTGCAAGTATTGTTTGCTAAGGCTATCTCAGAAACTTGTATTATAACGGTAGTGGGTCAAGACATACCAAACTTAAAAGTAGGGGCTTTAAGAGATGCGATAGATATACATAATGGAGATGAGGCGATAAAACAACAAGTAACTTTCTATAATAGGTCGGATAGGGTTTTCAGCTTTCTTAATGGCTCAATAATTGAGTTTAATAGCTATGATAATGACCAAGATGCTAAGAGTGGTAAGAGGGACTATCTATTCGTAAACGAGGCTAATGGTATACCTTACAATATTTATGAGCAGTTAAGCCTCAGAACAAGAAAGCAAGTCTATATAGATTACAACCCAGACACCAGCTTTTGGGTACACGATAAAGTAATACCCTTGCCAAATGCTGAACTAATAATCTCAGACCATAGGCATAACCCTTTTTTAAGCGATAAGATAAGAGAGAAAATAGAAGCTCTTAAAAGCAAAGATTTAGACTTATGGAAAGTATATGCCAGAGGGATTACTGGGCGAATAGAGGGCTTAGTATTCAAAAAATGGTATGTATTGAATGAAAGCTTTAAGGATAAAAAGCTATTAGGGTACGGAATAGATTTTGGTTTTACGAATGACCCTACAACGCTGATTGAGGTTAGAATGCAAGACGGAGAGTTATATGTTAAAGAGTTGATTTATGAAACTGGATTAACTAATCAAGATATAAGCAATAGAATGGATGCTTTAAACGTAAGCAGAGGAGCTTTAATAGTAGCAGATTCGGCAGAGCCTAAGAGTATAGAAGAGCTAAGGCGATTAAGATGGACAATAGACGGCGTTAAAAAAGGTAAGGATAGCGTTATGTTTGGAATTAATCTTTTGAAAGGTTATGCAATTAATGTACATTCGTCGAGTAAGAATTTAATAAAAGAACTTGAGCAGTATAAATGGAAGGTAAATAAAAACGGAGATAGCTTAAATATACCTATTGACGAATATAACCACGCTATTGATGCTCTAAGATATTTAGTAATGCATAAATTTAATAAAAAAGGATATGGAACATACAGAGTTTTATAATATTACAGTAGGGCAATACCAGCTTTTAGATAATATAGATGACGATTTGACTGAGATTGAGCAGAATATATATGCTGTAGCAGCTATTAAAAATATAACTTATGATGAAGCAAGTAAGATTAAGCTATCTGAGTTTAATGATATGGTTAAGAAGATAGGCAAATTTGACCTAAGAAAGTTAGAAAGCAAAAGAATCAATAACAAAGTGTTTATAAATGGAGAGGAGTACTTTGTAGAGCATAAACCTGATAGGTTAACAAGTGGGCAGTTATTAGATATAATCAATATAAGAGCAAATCACCAAGGAGAAAGCATACAAGTTATGGACTTGCTTTTAGCTGCGTTAAGTAGAAAGAAAGGCAAGAAATACGGAGAAGATAATTTAACCCTAACTGAAAGAGCTAAGTATTGTAGAGATATAAAGGTAGCAGATGTTTGGAATGTCTTTGTTTTTTTTTGGAATCTTTGGAACGTTTACTTAAAAAATTCAGAGGATTATTTACAAAAGTGGACGGAGAAATCGCTCAAGATGGCGAGGGAGATTTTGGACAAAGATGGGGATTATTCAGCGTCATAAAAGCTATGGCAGATTTGCATAATATTAGCATAAATGATACTTTAGAATTAGGCTCTATTGAGTTTTTAAACTGGTGGGCTTATATGGTAGAGAAACAAGATTACGAGAAAAATGCAAGATAAGAGATTAATAGGAATGCTGAACCAATATTGGCAGCAAATAGTTGACGATTTAGTAAAGTCCTTATATGATGTTGGTAGGGTAGCAAGTGGAGCTACTGCTCAAAGTATAGCTGATGGAAATACTAACCCAATAACGATAACTTCTAACGGATTTAGAATCCAGATAGCTATGCCAGACTATTATCAGTTTATTGACGAAGGTGTAAGTGGAGCTGAAAAAAATACTGGAATAAGTCGCTTTAAATATAAAAGTCCATTCTCTTGGAAAAATGCACCTCCTATATCAGCTATTAGAAAGTTTATGCTCAATAGAGCTATTACAGAGCCGAGAGGTAGCAATACAACTTCTGGTAAGCGTAGAGATGCTGAAGCTATTAGGAACTCTATTGCTTTTGCTATATCTTATAGTATATGGTCAAAAGGGTTAGCTAAAACAAACTTCTACTCAGATGTAATAAATGACCAAAAGCTATTAGACTTTGAGAGTAAGTTATTAGACCAGTATCGTAAGTATATAATAGACATTATTAAGGTCGAATAAAAAAAATAAAAAAAAAGTTTGGTATTATAGATTTGTATAATATATTTGTACTCATAATAACAAACACAATAACAAAATGAACAACAAAATTACAAACATCGACCAAATTTTAAATGACCCTTTATTTGTTGAAATGATGGAGCAAGAAGAAAAAGAACTTAAAGACTGCGGATGGACATACGAGGAAATAAAGTCAGTTGCTAATATGGTGACTGGTAAATAAATAAACCAAAACCTAAAACAAATTAAACCTCCAGAGATGGGGGTTTTTTTATGACCCTAAATTTATCTGTCTATTTTTGTATATATAAATAGATGGCACTTACAATTCAAGACCAACCGACAACCAATATACCAGAGCCAAGCTTTGCTCCAATAGAATATTTAGTCAGTAGTACGGAAACTGCTCAAAGTGGATTTAAAGTTATAGCAAGTTTGTTTACTGACCCTACTGGAGATAATACTAAGATAGCTACTTTGCAGCTAAATACTATTCCCTCAGCTACTCAAGTTGTAACAGATATCCAAAATATTATACAATCGTTTGTAAGCAGCGATTATTCTATTTTAACTGGAGATACTACTGACATATCTCAAAGTTCCTTAAAAGACTTTAAAATAGCGTTTCAAGAGTATTATAGTGGTGCGTTGCAAGGTAGTGCAGTAAGTGGAAATACTTTTAATAGTTTTAACTCGTCACCTAAGTATATTGAGTGGGCTGATTTATCTGGTGGAACTAAGGGCTATCAGAACTGGAGTATAGAGGATGCTTTCGCTGAAACAGATAAAGAGTTTCTTAATGGCTTTGAGCAAGAGGCTGAGTGGTTTAATTTAGGCAAGTCTAATAATTTCCTTAAAGTAAGGTCTACACAAAAATATCAAGCATCTTGGATTATGAGAGGAGGCAATAGCGATACTTACAAAATCTATTTGCAAACATTAGATAGTACATTTACTACTATTTTGTCAACTACAATGACTGCTGCGAATACTGCTGGATTATATACACTTGATGTTGGTGCTTCTGAGATTGCTTCACATAGCTGGGGAACAACTCCAGTAATGACCAACGTAAAATACTATGCTTTAAGGATATTAAATTTTACTGAGGACGTATGGGCTACAAAAACAATAATGTTTGAGATTGATGACTGTGAAAATACCTATACAGATTTCGAGCTACATTGGTTAAATAGAAAGGGTGGCTGGGATAGTTTTGTATTTAGTGGCAAATCAAACCAAACAACAAGCATAAATAAGAACTTTGCCAAGTACAATACTCGTACAATAGGAGCAAGTAGCATAACTCATAATACCTATGCACAACGTAAGAGAGCATTTCATACGTCTCTAACAGATAATTACAGACTTAATAGTAGATTGCTAAAAGATTTTGAAGTTGAGGGCTTAGAGGACTTGTTTTCATCTCCAGAGGTTTATTGGAAATACGACACAAACTTTGTTTCAGTAAATGTAACTGGCAGCACATTTGAACACGCTAAGAGTGAGAATGGTCAAGTGTATAGTATGGAGGTTAGTATGGAGATAGATAATAGCGATAAGCGACAATGGTAATAGAGCATATAATAGCTGGGTATTCAATACCACATAACGAAGGTGCAATACCTTTGACAAAAGAAGCGTATGATGTAAATAACCCTCAGAAGCGTTTAACGGACTTTAGTAAGACTATTACTATACCAGAGAACAGAATCGTTAACCAAATCTTTGAACACGCATTTGATGTCAATATAGACCTTCAGACATTTAATCCTAATCTAAAAACAAGCTACCAGATAATCCAAGACGGAATTACTGCTATAGATGGCTATTGTCAATTAAAGGCTATATCTAATGTAGATGGATTAATCAATTACGAGATACAAGCTACTGGAAAGATAGGCGATTTATTTGAAAAGATACGAGATAAATATTTACAAGACTTAGACCTTACGAGCTTAAACCATAGTTGGACAGAAACGAATATAGTAAATAGCTGGTCTGCGACAATAGGTCAAGGTTACGTATATCCTATGATTGATTTAGGAGGGAGGACAAGATACGATATATGGACAACTAAAGATTTTAAACCAGCGATATATTTAAAGCAGTACATTGACACAATACTAACTGAGGCTGGATATACTTACGATAGCACATTCCTTAATAGCAATCTGTTTAAGCGTCTTATTGTGCCTTTTGGCAGTGGGCAAATACTTTTAGACAATGCAAGTATATTGTGTAGAGAATTTAATGTGCAAAGAACAAGCGATATTGGTGTGTTTTGCCAAGATATAAGTACATTAAGCAATACCGACAATAGCAAATTAGTATTCAATAACGATAGTAGCTTTTCAGGTTATGAGAAAAGAGTTGTAGCAGACGGAGGCGTAGTAGAAAATTTAGCTTGTGCTGAGGCTGCTTTTGATTTTGCAGACGGATACTTTAATACTTGTAATGAGGAATATAATGTAAACGACGGTATTTATACTGCTATTGAAAGTAATAAAATGTCTTTTCAAGGTATATTGAATTTTGATTTATTATATACTCAGAGCTTTGCTAATAAAGCTGCTGACATTAATCTTGCTCAAGTAATTTACGATGTATATGTTAATGTATATTTAATAGAGAGAAATGGTAGTGCGTATACAATTAAGGATAGCTTTAAACTTGATATAAAGGACAATGCTATTGCAAACCCTTTACAAAGCCCAACTTCTACAATTCCAAATAATACATTTTCTTTTGTTACTGGGCAAATTGATGTAACTGCTGGTAGAGAGTATTTTTTAGCAGTAGGTAGTACAACTTATGATATTGCATATATTCGTCAATTCAATATATATCGCAGAAATATAAATGTTTTTAATGAGTTTGAATTTATATTAAAGACAGATTCTACCTTTGGTAGTAATTTAATTGAAACAGAGATAGGAATAGGAGATACAATAGACACTCGATTAGTTATACCTAAACAAATTAAGCAGTCAGATTTACTAAGTAGCGTTATTAAGCGTTTTAACTTATATATAGATTATGACCCAATAGACGAGAACAAGCTAATAATAGAAACAAGAGATGACTTTTTAACTGATGAGCGAATTAATTTAGAGTATTTAGTTGATAGGTCTAAGGAGTATAAAATAAGCCCTTTGGGAGCTTTAGATGCTGGTAGATTTATATTTAAAGACCAATTAGATAAAGATAATTTAAACGATACTTATAATAAGGTTAATGATGAGGTTTATGGACAGTTAACTTTAGATGTTGATAATGATTTTTTAAATGCAGACAAAACAATTAGTACCTTATTTGCTCCTACGCCTTTAGAAACTTTTAACGGAGTAAATGACAGAGTATTATCTTCAATGAGATTTGTAGATAAAGACAATAACCCAGCTCAAGCTACTGCAAAAATACGTTTGTTATATTGGGGTGGCTTATTAGATACTCAAAAAAGGTGGTATATTGACCCTTTTGGTAGTGGATATATTCAATACCCTTACGCTGGGCATCTGGATAACCCTTACAATCCTACATTTGATTTGAACTGGTTTGTACCAAGACAACTATATTATGATTTTAGTTATGGAAATAAATTTACTCTTAATTACTCTAACAATAATTGTTATAATATATATTGGAAGAAATATATAGAGGAGATTACTGACAAGAATAGCAAGATTTTAGAGTGTAATTTAGCTTTAAGACCTTACGATTATAACGAACTTAGCTTTAGAAAGAGCTATTACATAGATGGCAGTTACTGGAGATTGCTAAAAGTTGAGGATTTTGACGCAATGTCTGAGGATACAACTAAATGTATATTCTTGAAGGTAGAGCCTAAAGATATATTCGTACCAGAGATAAAGCCAGTAAGAGGAGGCATAGAAGATTATGCAGACGATACACCAGTACCAATAGGAGATGCTCTTGTATTCCCTAATAACAATAATGGCAAGACACAAGATAGATTGCAATTTGGAGATAGCATAAAAGGGGGTACTCGTTCAATAGTTGCAAGTGATTTTATAGAGCAAGGTATTGATTCTAAAAATAGCTTAATAGTGGGTAGTGATAATAGCAAGGCTATGGCTAATAATGTTACGATGATAAATAGCCCTTATACGGAAACTAATAGACCTAATGAGGCTTATATAAACGGATTATTTGCAGAAAAACTTGAGTACATAGTTTTGCCTTATGAGGTTTTAATTAATTTAGAGGAAGAGATGCAAGTATTACCTCCTTTACCAGATGACGAATTTTACGAAGTGACGAGAGGATATGTTAGGTTAGATGGCAATGCTCCAAGTGGGGGAAGTCATCAAGTAGATATAGTTACAGACGATGCTTCAGAGCATTTATTAGCTAAGATTGCAAGCTCATTTTTTAATACAGATAATAACACAGACCTTATTGAAGTGTTCGCACATAACACAACCCCTATACACTTTGGTAGTGGTCTTAAAATAACGACTAATTCAGCGATGGCTTTTGAGGAGGGTACACAATTAATAATTAACTTAGTATATAGAATAATTAAACTATAATGGCAGATAAACGGATAGCATTAGAATTAACGATAGGGCTGCAAGATGCCAACAAGTCTTTAGAGGAGTTGAACGAGCTTTTAAAACAAGCCAAGAGAGAGCTTGATAAGGCTGGAAAGGGCAAAAAAGAATTTCAAGACTTAGAGAAAGCAGTTAAAAAGACAGAGGCTCAAATGGCTAAGTCTAATAAAACGACTAAGACGTTAAACGGTACTACTAAGAATTTAAACAAAAACCTAAAAGCTACAAAGGATACTTCTGCTACTTTAGGAGGTACTTTAAATGATATGTCTGGGGTTACTGGTGGTCTTGGAAGTAGGTTTACTGCTTTGCGTGGGGTTATTGGTGGGGTAGTTAAGTCCTTTAAAACGCTTAGAGGTGCGATTTTAGCTACTGGTATTGGTGCTTTGGTACTTGCTTTAGTAGCGTTGCAAAAAGCCTTTACAACGAGCGAGGAGGGGCAAAATAGATTTGCCAAGTTAATGGGTATTATAGGGGCAGTAACTGGAAACATTGTTGACATATTAGCTGATTTAGGTGAAACGATAATAGAAACCTTTACAAATCCACTCGCAGCAGTCAAAAGTTTTGGCAATGCAATAATTAATTTTATTAAAAATCCAATAGATTCAGTAAAAAATGCAGTAACTGGAGCTACTGAGGCAACTAAGGAGTTTATAAAAGAGCAACAAAAAGAAGCGAAATTAGCTGGGCAAGTTGCTGATATGAGAGCTAAAGCCGATAAAATAGACAGAGCTTTAATAGTTGAAAGAAGCAAGTTACAAAGTCAAATAGCCCAGCTTAGATTAAAGGCAAGAAAAGAAGACGAATTTTCAGCAGCAGAACGTAGAAAGGCATTACTTGAGGCTCAAAAATTAGAGGATACTTTATTGGATAAAGAAACTAAGGCTTTAAAGCTTAGGAGAGATGCTCAAATTTTAGAAAATACCTTTAGTAGAACCGATAAAGAGAACTTAGATAAAGAGGCAAGAGCCAGAGGAGCAGTAAATGCTCAGATAGCAAGACGAGCTAACGTAGCAAGACAACTCCAGAGAGAGCTTAATACTATATCTGGTCAGCAACAAGCAGAGCAAAACAAAAGAGATAACGAAGACAAGGCAGCAGCTAAAGAAAAAGCAGATGCTTTAGAAGCTATTAGACAAGCCGAAATAGT
>Ga0316202_10001213_pt1 | contig 21196 bp, 28 predicted proteins | sample 3monrhotite_MG_FD_204934 | JGI IMG/M metagenome (GOLD analysis project Ga0316202, IMG submission 204934) | Microbial mat bacterial communities from mineral coupon in-situ incubated in ocean water Damariscotta River, Maine, United States -... | ecosystem: Environmental > Aquatic > Marine >... | reverse complement strand
GGCCTTTTGGTATAAACCTCATCTATATAGATTACATAGACTACTACGCAGTACAGCGTTTAGCATGTTATAAAAATGATAACAAAATGTAACAAAATGCACAAAAAATCACTTCCAAAAGGGGGTAGAAGACCCGTTCATGATAGGTATATACCGTTCATGATAGGCTCTCTCTCTCTCTCTCTTTCTCTCTCTCTCTTACTGAGCCGTCAGATAAGAGAAGCCTCTTACTGATATATCCTTGATTTAATTTAATCACTGCTTTCATATAGTTGAACCTGTTGGGGTAGTTTAGGAGGTGAGAAAAAATGGAAAATTATTATGACCGGCAACCATACGACAATAGCATAGACCAAGACTTGTGTAGAACCTATGAGGGATTCTATTACTATCGAGTTTATGACTTGAAGGCTGACAGGCCACTAAATGAGTGGCATTTGTGGGAGAACTGCGAAGTTGTCAGTGTTGACGAAGATGGCGAAGGCGGAATGACATACATAGTGAAGAAAAACTGATTTAATTCAGTAATTTGAGAGGTAGAGGGCTTCGGCCCTCTATCTCTCTCTTTCTCTCTCTCTCTCTCTCTCTTTTACTGAGCCGGGGAGTAATACTTACTGATATACATCAAATAAAAAAATATATGTGGTGGAGACACCGATGGCTTTCGCCACCGATGCCTCCGGTTCTGTTGGGGACAAAATGAGAAGGAGGGCTGTTGATGTCGGAGTCAGCCTCTCCGCCAGTCATTGACTGGATTATTCGCCCGTAGGCAAGTCCCTAATGGACTAATATCGCTGGTGTTCGATAGGTGGTTTCACCGGGGACGAATCCCCAGTGAAACCGAAGTCAAGTGAATTACTTCACTCGTATGTAGCAACTGCCTTAAGTGCTCGAATGACTCTAAGAGGTCGAGTCGTCTTGTGTTCTAACACTAATTCAGCCGCTTGCTGACTCATTTGAGCCAGTCCCTCAGTTAGAGGTGTGTCTGAGCCTTGATGTGGGCCACCCTTCATAGAGTGGTTTCCTTGCACTAATGTGTCTGCAAGTCCCCATTTAGTGGTCGTTACCCAATTCCAATCAGCATCATAATCTGATACTGTAATTCGGGGTACGCTTCTACTTGGCAATCGTTGGATGCCTTCGTAGCCACTGCCAACATTCCTTGCTTCACAAAGTCCAGTCGCTAGTACATTGCCAGTTAGGCAAAATGCACAGTTAATGCGACTTAACTCCTCTACGATTCTATCTGCCAACTTGGACATTAGTTTATCGTATTTATTCAGCATCCTAGTCGGGCTTGCCAGTAATCCAGTTACAGCAAGAGGTTTTGAGACAATGTAATTGTCCCAATCCGCTCGTAGGTTGGCTAGGTCGGTCATTCTTCGGCTCAGTGTGTCAACAGTTTGACGGCTGAGAAGAGTATTGAATCCTAGCGCAATTAACGCTAAGAGTCCTCTCCTCAAGGTCTGTCCTGTCTTCACCTCATCTTCTACACGGTTTTGTAACTCCATGATGTCTGAACACATACCGACATAATCGGTAAAGTGAATCAGTCACTTTGTTACACCTGCTTTCATTATCGAGGTTGCTCCTCGGTCTGTTTCCAGTTTCGTTCCAAACATCCTGTTCACCGGTGGGGTCTTGCCGGTTTCGATGCTCGGATATACCCATGCTACAAGCCGCACCTACATAAAGTCACTGGCAATTATCCCAGTCGGTTGTAAAGATAGTAAAAATGCCACGCAGTACAGCGTTCTCTCTCTCTTTCTCTCTCTTTTTTACTGGAGGGGGTACGGCTAAGTATTACTAATATACTATACTATTGTTTGGTTAATCGCTGGGTTCATATAGTAGTGTCGATGTGGGTTAATTAATGCCGAGAACTACAACGGATTTTGAATACGAATGCCAAGTGTGTAATTTGGTATGGCTTAGGGAGGTTTGGACTTGTGTTCAAAACCCCATAAGTACCGTAAAGTGTACAGAATGTGGCACTGTTGGAAAGCATCTGATGACAGGTGTATTCCTTGCCACAATATCGAAGGTTAGGTTCGACTAATCGGAAACTGAGATTCGGGGGGCTTCGGCCCTCCGTCTCTCTCTCTTTCTCTTTCTCTCTCATATTTACTGAACCGTGAGGTATGACTTACTGATATAGATTATTTGCTCAATCGCTGGGTTCATATACTATGGCTTGGCTGTTCATAATATCCGACAAACTGGTGAGGAGGTGAGAAACGAAATGGATTTGAGACAAGCAAAGGAAGTGATGGCAATTGCTCCGAGGATTAGAAACTACGGAAGAGGGCCGCAAATCGTAACACTGTCACACTATATTTATTCATATAGTACATGTGTTGCCGTCTATGACGAAGGGGTGATTTATGTTCCTGTATACCACAGCACAACAACAACCCGACACATCAATATAATTGCTAAAGAATGGAATGCAGATGTAGTTAAGTTATATTGAATATAACTGAGTTGCATTATTGATAACCGGCACGAAGTCGGAAGTTGCCATCATCGGAGGTTCGCCTCCGGTGGTGGCTCTCTTTTATTCTCTCTCTCTTTGCGTAGCCTATGGGCTGGAAGGTATGACTTACTGATACCTGCTTTCATCAATAATTATTCCTCAATCGCTGGGTTGATATACTCGAACCTGTTCGGTTGTAATATCCGACAGGAGAACAGGAGGGAGTAAATGAGTAATGAATGCGAAATACTAGAGGATGACGGTCAGTGTACTGACTGTTGTGTAAAGGGCGAAACGGTCACTGATAGGGTTCACCCTAAAATGAAGGCTAAGTACGGTCATATAATCGGTTATACTGAATATAATTTAGAAGTAGTCGATGGAAAGGCACAATGCCCCGAGTGCCATAATTGGTACGACTTCGACATAAATGACCCACACAATTGTTGTTGAATACATATAGTGTAATATACACTTAATTTGCCCCTCAGTGGACTTCGGCCCACTGGGGGGCTCTCTCTTTTTTTCTCTCTCTCTTACTGCGTAGCATGTTCGGGAAGGTATGACTTACTGATGTTGTTATCCTATATTTGTGATTTAGATTTGGAGATTTAGATTTGATATTCAAATCGTCAATATGTGGGGCATATAGGAGATGTATTCATAAGGGCTGGTGCATACGGCGTGTTATGGCAGCAACCATATGCGCACTATGCGGCAAGGAATATAACAAGCGAAGTATCGACACTGAGAAGTATTGTAACTGTTACAATGCTAACCAAGTGTTGGTAGTAGAGATAGTAGACGAACACAATGGTACAGTGTACCAAGAATATGAGGAGTGATGAAGAATGAAAACAACAACAGAATGGATTGAGATATACAAGACAGCAATTCGCTGCACTAACTGTGGTGTAGTGAGTGAAGTAGGACAAAGGATGACCAAGGGTACCAACCTTGGATTTGGGTGCTGTGTACCCCTATCTATGGTACCTCAGAACTGGTCAACTTCAGATGCCCCACAGTGGGTATTAGACCTGCGAAATTGAAACCGTTGAATCGGTATTTTGAATCCTCGGGAGTTTCGACTTCCGGGGGTTCTCTTTCAGATTTTCTTTAATGCTTATGTGAGGTGCGCCAAAAACGCACCTTACTAAGTATATAGGGACAGCCAAGCACCACGCTTATTTTTGTAATTTTTTTTGGAAAACATTGATAAACTGGCGTGAGTACCCACTAACTAATGTCCCATTACGAGACTATCGAAAAGCACATGGATGAACACCCCGGCTCAAGAATCGGCTACGCCCGACTCCTAAACCAAAAATACCCCGACTCAACAGTCAAAGCGTGGGAAATGAGGCTCATCAACTACGAAAGTGCTGCTAAAGAAGATGACTACATATATGACGAGTCCTCCGACACATACACTACTACCCTCACTTTTGGGGACATCATAATGACCGGTGAAAAGCACCGAGCCATGCTTCGTGATTATGCCGGATTTGATGGCAAGCCGATGACCGGGGCAGAAATGGCAATCAAGTATGACCTGCCTGTTGAACACTTTAACGCATGGAAGAGAGCGCATGGTGTCACACATAACACTGTACCTCTCACAAATGAGCAACTGTTAGATAAACCCGAGCAACACATAGATGAACTGCTTGCCCACCGCAAACATAATGCCGCCCAAGAAATCTTCAAGCGTGAACAGAAGTCCCTGCAAGAAGATGCTGTTAAGTGGCGTGACTTAGATTTCAAACTAAACTATCTAAAAGACCTACCGAAAGCCACTACTACGGTGCCGAAACTAAAATTACCTGTGGCTCCATCACCATACGCTCTTGTAGTATGTCCTACCGATTTCCACTGGGGCAAAGGTGGATGGGAAGATGAAGTAGGCGAAACCTACAACTTCGAGGAAGCACGAAAGCGTTTAATGGAAAAAACTGAAAGTCTTGTTAGTCGTCTACCATCTGCGCCGGATAAAATCTATCTAGGTGCTGGTTCCGATTGGTTCCATGTAGATAACGACCAAGGTACTACAACCCGTGGTACTCCGCAAGATATGTGTGGCTCACCTGCTGAAATCCTAATTACCGGATGCAAACTAGCCCGTGAGCATGTTGACCTTATGCGTCAGATAGCACCAGTCGAAATAGTAATGATGGCTGGTAATCATGACCGTCATTCCACTATTGGACTAATGATGTACCTATCCGCAGCATATGAAAACTGTGATGATGTAACAGTCACCATATCCTCATTCAATCGTCGCTATCTAACCTATGGTTCAACCCTACTTGGGTTCACCCACGGTGACGGACTAAAGCGCAGCAACAGTCTAGCCGGGCTTATGGCCGTCGAAGCAAAGAAAGAATGGGGACAAACTGACCATCGTGTATGGTTCCACGGACATCTTCATCACCAACGCCTAACTGAAAAAGATGGATGTCTTGTTGTACAGATGCCATCCCTTGCAGGTCACGACAGATACCACGCAAGAGCAGGGTACACTACAAGTACCGCAGGTCTAGCAGCCTACCTAATTGATGAGAAGGAAGGTTACATAGGCTCACTATTCGCACCAGTCACACATGAGGCTTAGGCATGGCTAGTGCTTGGAGATTTCATAAAAAACTAAGAAGGTGTAATACCTGCGGTTTTGAAAAGGAAGGGTATTACAACTGCCATAAGGTATGGAACCCACAAAAAAAGAAACAGGAATACTGTGGCTACATGAGAGTGGTGGATTAGATGGTAATGCCTAACTTTAATTTTCAGCGTTCTCGTCACGACATACGCCATTTCTACGAATGGTTATCCCCCGAGTATGAATGGGCTGACCATATCCAAGAGTGGATGGATTTATACGCTGACCGTAAAGGCGCACAGGTACACCGTGTATGTATTATTGCTCCCCGTTCACACAGTAAGTCTGCTACTCTCCGAGTAAAATTACTACATATGTGTTTATTTGAAAACCGTAATGGCAATCCTATTGAAATATGGTTATTCTCCGCCTCGATACGCCAAGCAACAAACCGTCTTGAGGAAATCAAAACAGATATGCGCCGCCATCCCGAACTACGAAAGTATCTTGATGAGCGTAAATCAAACAAACAAAGAATCTCATTCACTAACGGTGCTTGGATTCAAGCAACCGGTGTAGGTTCTGCTATTCGTGGAGAACACCCTGCGGTGGTAGCCCTTGATGATGTCCTCGCTGAAATGGGAGATATGACTATGGACTCCGTAAGCGAGTGGTTCAAAAAAGTAATTACTCCTATGCTTGACCCCGGCACTTCGTTATACTGCGTAGGTACTCCTATGTCGCATACCGACCTATATCATACCGAAATGTTATCAGAAAAGGCAAAGCAGGTATGGAAATCGGGGGTGTGGTCAGCCTTCCCTAATTGGGATGAACATAGAGCCGACCCGGATAATACTCCATTACTCCCACTGTGGCCCGAGTTTAGACCCACCGAGTTTCTCTTGGAACAGAAAATCAGCATAGACGACGACCTCGCCTTCGCCCAAGAGTATTTGTGTAAGGTCGTGGATGATGATGCCCAAGTCTTCAATAGGCACCTCATCCGAGAACACATAGACATAAACTCCATTGCTGGTTTCAACAGTCAACTCCACGATAGTTCCCGCTTCATCCTCGGTTTCGACCCTGCTCATGGTATAGGTAAAGATTACTCCGTCTTAATATGTTTGCGACAAGATGAGCAAGGGTACATACACTTTGTTGATATGTGGCGCAGAAATGACTTTCCGCCGGATAGGCAGGCAGATGTTATAATTGAATGGGCAAAAGATTACAAAGCACCCGTCGCTGCTGAAGATGTAGGTTTCCAACGCCTGTATGAAACAGTTATCGTACAAAAAGGCGGTCATGTGGACTACCGTTCATCCAAAGCATCTAACAAAGGACTCAAGCAAGGGCTGATGAACAGACTTCGTGTTTGGTTTGAGCGCAAACTAATCATATTCCCTTACGGTAACGATGAAACAAGGAAGAAAGTCAACATTATTCTTGATGAATTAGAAGCGCATGTATGGAAGAATGGGGAAATTGTTGATGTGGGCAAACATAACGACACAGTTATGGCCTTTGCTCACGCAGTAGACCAATTCAAACCAAGACAGACTGACTATATGCCTATGGTTTCCAAGACAACTAGCATGGGTGGGTGGGCTAAGGACAAGAAAAAGCCAAAGAGTACTAGCCGCAGACCTAGTAATAGTAAATATGTACGCTTTTGATGTGGCAATCCCTACAATATATGATAGGATATATCAACCAATCCAAAATTATGTCAACTTCAGACTTGACTCTAGTGGGTGCTGGTATAGTACTTGCAGAAATAGTCTTTTGGGTAGTATTAGTCAAGTGGGTTTATAATAAAAGAAAAGCAAAAAAGTCCATTTGGCTTAAAGAACCTTAAAATAACAAACGATAAATAGGATTTTCATGGCGTGGTGGAACCCTTGGAAGGCCGAGACTGTCGAGGCTAAAGAATCAGTTCCTTTACGGACTACTGTGGGCAGTGGTGTAAAGAGTCCATTTGAAGTTATGTCTGCTAGCATTAGCAATATCGTAAAAGATACTGAAGACATGGCACAGACAGCATTTAACAACACCAATGAGTTTGATTTATACGACGACATGCTTAACTTTGACCCGGAATTAAACGGTGCAGTTAGGACTATCGCATTAACCGCTAACAAATACAAACTATTAGGTGGCCGCAATGCTCAAATCCGTAATGCTATCAAAGAATTAACAGAAGATGTCCTAGACTTTGACGATTTCCTAATCAATGCTATGCGTAACCTAATGGTTTATGGTAACGACATTAACAAGTTAGTAGGTAAATCGGGTGTAGGTATTACTATGCTACAATCACTTCCTATCAATCAAATAACTATTGTTGATGATAGAAAGATACCGTTTGCAGCAACAAAAGATTACGCTATCATGGAACCTAAGTTTTATCTTTACAAGGAAAACGCTATGAACAGTGCAAAGTATTCCGCTAAAGAAATTATGCACATTAAGATTGACTACCGTTCTAACTGGTATATGGATAGAATGGGTCGCTGGACTTACGGTATATGGGGAGCATCTCGCTTTTCTGCACTAAAGCAGGCGATTCGTGCAAAGTATAACAGTATGAATAATCGTATCGCACTAGAAGATAGTCTAACCAAACAATACATTACTATTGGCCCGGAGGCTATTGAGAATATCCAAGACCCCGATGAGGCAGCAGAACGCCTAGAGAATATCATGGACAGCGTAGGTTCACTTCTTGATGGACTAAGGTCAGACCAAGTACCTATCCTACCGCACTATGTCAACATGGAGTTCGTGGATTTAAAAAATACAATACCGGATAACTCATCATTCCTTGACAATGTTAACGCTGACATTTCAGCAGTACTGCATGTCCCTAGAGTATCAATGGGTCAAGAGCGTGGTTCAACCTTTGCTGCAACATTCAACGCTTCCCAATGGTCTGTACAATCTATCCGCAGATTACAGACAATCTTAGGCCAGTCCATGCAAGGTCTATTTTCAAAGCACTTAGAATTACTTGGTATTCCTCATAAAAAGGCGGACATACCTACATTAGAGTTTGACCCTATGGATGAAGAATCCCCATTCGAGGAAACACGCCGAGTGGTTATGGCTTACCAGTCTGGAATTACTACACTAAATGAGGCCCGAATTGACTTGGATTTACCAAGAGAATCAGCCGAACTAGGCAAACAAAGATATAACAGCCCAACAACCGAACCTATGGGAGACTTGCCTCGAGAGAACGAGAACAAGCCAACCGACGGAGAAGTGAGACAGGATGGTGAAGGAAATGAAGAATAAGAGTCAGTCATTTAATGACAAAATGGTAAAGCGCACAGTGCTACCGACAATCTATTTATGGCTTCTTGCCGCAGGTTCAGTTGTGGCTATGGGTATATGGAAGCCCGATGTTGTTTTAATGAACCTTGATGGGTTCATAGCATTGTTGGCAATCATTAGCGGTGTCGCTGTCCCAGCACTGGGTACAGTACTTCGTATGTGGGAGTCAGAACAGACACAAGAAGTCGATAATATCCCTACTGAATTAAAGCATGAGCGTGAGCGTGACGGTGCAGAAAAAGAGCATATTATCGAATTGGAAAAGATTGCCCAAAAGCACGACCACCTTCTTGCTCAAATGGCCCAAGAGCATTCACAAGAAATGGATAAACTCAAAGGTCAGTTGTCACTCGATACTTTAGAAAGAACCAAGGCAAAGAAGAGTTGATATTTTGACTCTCTATATTGATTATATTCTAACGCACGAATCATTAGAAACTGCTTGGGGCTGCAATTTACCAAAGGCTAGCGAAAAAGGCTATCCGGGCATATACGATAAAATGTGCTACTGGGTTTTATTTGAAGACGACATAGCAATAGCATACACATCCTCGCTAGTAATGAGTGATAAGTATGCCTTTGTTGGTAATACCTATGTTCGTAAAGAATACAGAAGCAAAGGACTACACTCCTTACTATTAGATTACAGAAACAATGCTCCTCATATGAAAGGGCTTACTAAAGTAACAGTAATTAATCCAATAGAAGATTCAAAAATGGAACACTTAACAAAAGTAGTTTCTAGGCTCGGGTACAAAAAGGTTCAAGACATAGACGATATATCGGACATCATACCCGAATGGTTATATGAGGATATAGCCAACGAAAAACAAGAGATTTGGAGGCTTGATTATGACGAACACAGACAGTCAAACATTATCAGAAGATTATGAAGATTGGGGCATGGAAGCCACAGCAGCAGAATACCAAGGCAAAAAAGTCACACTAAACAAGCCATTCCGCACTCCGGGCAAAAATAAAAAGTTTGGAGTATATACTCGTAACGGTTCCGGCACAGTAGTCATTGTGCGCTTCGGCGACCCTAACATGGAAATCAAGCGTGACGACCCTAAGCGTCGTAAAGCATTTAGAGACAGAATGAATTGTGATAGTCCCGGCCCAAAGTGGAAGGCTAACTACTGGTCTTGTAGAATGTGGTCTAAGACTCCTGTCAATAAAATGAGTAGTGAGGGGGACTGTGGTTGCGGCTGCACTGGTGCAGAAGCAAAAGATAAAGATGACCCTTGTACTACCGGATACGAACAGTTTGGTATGAAAAAGAAAAATGGCAAAGAAGTACCTAACTGTGTTCCTATTGAGGCAGCAGAACCAACACCTAGCGGTGATGAAACTCATGACGAATACATGTCCCGTTGTGAAAAGGCCGGATATACTACTGAAGAATGTATGGCAGCGCACGAAGGACACAAGTTTAGTGCATACAAAAAGGATGACGACTATATGAGTGATTATGATGAAGGCACATGTCCACCCGGACAAGAGATGAGAAACGGAGAATGCCAAAGAGTAGCAGTTACTCTCGACATTGATATTGATAACATAGAAACTTCTATCATAGCAAGTACTGGTGAAACAGTAGTTAGAATCACAGGCACAGCATTCCACGATGGAGTTAACAAGAACGCTTGGGGAATACGCCCGGAACTTGCTGCCCGTCTAGCCGATGAAATGGTAGGTGCTGATGTTACACTTAACCACCCTAAAGCAAAGGGTGGAAGATTTACACGCAATATGGATGGCGGGGTTGACGAAGCAGTAGTAGGTACTGTCACAGAAGCCTCTTACCACAGTAGGGAAAAGGGATACATAGTAAAGTATGTAGCAGAAGTACGCAGGCCGGAATTGTTTGAGGCTCTTGAGTCCGGGCTATGGATGAAGTCTGATTACGGAGTGTCCATAGGAGGCACCGGCATACCTACGGAGATTATCGAAGCCGATGAAGATGGAGGGCGACCTACTATGTGGTTCGCTGATGATTTTTCCTTTGACCACCTCGCAATAGTCCATCGGCCAGCATATCCCGAAGCAAATATCGAGACTGTTAAAAGAATTGAAGCGAATGAAACTATTAAGTATCAAACCGATAGTAGGCCAATTCAGTCGAAGGTGAACAAAATGACCGATGATATTAACGAGATTGAAAAATTGGCTTCTGAACTAGAAGCATTGAAAGCATCTCTTGTACTAAGCGAAGCCCGAAACTCCGAGTTCGAGGCTGCTGAAGTAGCAAGAGCAGAAGAAACAAGAATGGAATTGGTACGCAAGGCTTCCGATATGGGACTAAGCGGACACGATGAGTTCGGAATGGAAACCCTAGAAAGCATGATTGCATCTTGGGAAGCATCCCGCCCAGCATTGGAAGAGACAGTTGTCGAAATGGCACCTGTCGAGCCAGTATCCTCACAGCCTATTGAGGCTTCTGAAACAGTTTCAGAAGAACCAGTAGTCGCAAACTACCTTAACGGTGTTATGGTAGAATCCTCAGAATCCCTCTATGCAAGAGCATACAACAGTTGGGTTAACGCTTACAACGGCTTTATCGCAACTGACGAAAAAGCGGCTCTAAAATACGAGGACTTGAAACAATAATGGAGATGATTTAAGATGACAACATATAGCGGACTAAGCCCGGTCAACGCACCGGACATTCAGAACACTTTCGCAAGTAGTGGACTAATGGTAATGTACAATGTCGGTGGTATTCAAGTTACTGCTGGTGTTACAGACAAACCTATTGGCGTAACTATTGACGAATCAAGCCGTGATGCGGCAGGTACATTAGAAGCGGCTGGAACAGGAACAGTTTCGATTATTCCTTTCAGTGGCGTTCAGTACCTTAAAGTTATTGGAAACGGAGTAGTTAAGACTGGCGCACCAGTCTACATGGCTCAAACTGCTGAAGCAGACGGACACTGTAAAGTTAACGATGCTACAAACAGCGCACAATTCGTAGGTTACTACATGGGTGAAGATGGTATCACCCCGGCAACTGGCGATTTAATTCCTGTGTCCTGTCACCCGGTGGTGGCTTGAAGTAGGTAAATATGAACAGGAGATGAGAAAATGGCAAACGAATCATTAGAACAAATACTAAATGTATCTGCGGCAACTGGCCCATTTGGCAAGGGAGACGCAGTACTTGAGCAAACACTTCGAGACTTTATCCAACTGCAATCCACAACAATTGCTATCGGTACAAACCTCGTAGGTACAAGAAATGTTAACTGGCTTACCTTCACATGGTACAGTGGTGCAGAAGGTACCTTCACATACCCACTAGATGACAACGCAGTTGTTGACCCAACCAAGATTGGAACAGCAAACTACTCCGTCAAACTAGAAAAGGGTCAAGGTCGCTGTGTCTTCCTAGACTCCACACTACTTCGTGGCGAAACTTGGGAAAACATGAACCGCCAACAGATGGCTATCATCCAAGCAAGAGCAGACCTAATTGACAACCACATTCTAACAAAGTTAGTCGCTGGTGCTGGACAGGCTCAAGCAGCAACCGCTCTATGGGCGGCTGGTGGAGCAGACCCGGAAGCAGACATCCTAAACGCTATGGACTTAATCTTTGCTAACGCAAGAGTGTCCGGTAACGAACCATTGGCTTTGGTACTGCCAGCAAGTCTAAGAGCAGACATGCTGAACACACGCCTATACACCAATGTATTGATGTCCCTCCAAGAGAGACTAAACTCGATGATTACACTTCAAGTGTACTACACCCGTGACTACGGTGCTGGTAAGGCAATCGTAGCAGGTGGAGCAGGTACCGTTGGTGCTTTGTTACTCATACCGGGTGCTGAAACTGCTGAGTTCTTCCAGTACAATGGTGCTGGATTCCAAGAGACTGAACTAACTCGTATCGAGGGTGTCGGATTCTCATGGTTACTCACTTCCTACATGGGAACAGTTATCCACGAAATGCAAGATGGTGCAGCAGCAGGTAAGAATAACCGCATCTGTACTATCACCGGTACTGTCTGATATTGAGGGTTGTTTTTGTCTGACAAGACTAAACTACTCAAACAATTGAAGAGTAAAGGCATTACAGCACCTTTGGGTGCTAAAATGACAGAACTACGCCATATGGCGGAACACTGGATAGATGGGCAGGGCTACTTGTTTAGGCTGGCAATACCGCCGAGTCGAAAACCGGGAAACCCTGCTAATCTATTAGAGTTTGAAACCCTCTACTGGGTGCCAAACAGTGTCTTTGCTCATATGATTGCCAAGTCCCAACTTGTGTATATTATTGGTAGGTCATTCATAGTGCCCGAAAATACAGTTGTGCTAGATGTTCCAAAAGATTTTAACGACAGATGGGGTGTAGGTGAATCTGATGGCAGTAACAACCGATAACATTCGTGACCTTTTGAACAGGCCGAAAGGTTTGAACACTGGTACCATTAGTGAAATGATTACTATTCGCACTAATGAAGTTGCCAAAGTTTCCCGTGGTTCTCGATACGGAGTACAAGCCGAAAACCAAGTCAGCGATGACTTAAAAGATGGAGCAATTAAAATGCTAGTTGCTCTTGATTGCCTTAACATTCTTATTAATACGGTACCGACATATTATAGTGAAGATGAGCGCAGTGTATATGACCGTAGGTTTGCTGAACAGATTAAAACCTTTCAGACAAGAGCCGACCAAGCCTTGAAATTAATTTCAGAAGGCGAAGGTTCAGCATACGCAAGCGGCAATACAAAGACTCGTCTATCGTCGAGTTGATGTTAAATGGCTGACTATTATTGGGTAGGAAATCAAACTACGGGTTCAGTCTTAACTGCCAGCACCGCCGCCAATTGGAGTCTTTCTTCGACTGGACTTGGCGCAACCCCTCCTCTACCCGGCGTAACCGATGACTGTATTTTTGGCGACCCGTTGACGCTCAAGGCGAATATAGGCAATGCAGTATGTGAATGGGATATAGCACAAGTACAAAGTATTAGTGTTGAAGAAGGCTATCGCTATACCACTACTATAACCGCCACAGATATAGCATTCGCTAGGGCCGCTAATACATTAACTATCTCGTCTCGTACATGGGGTGAGTTGGGCTTTAGGGTAGGTATGTACATTACCATATCCGGTTCTGCCGCTAATAGTGGGTCATTTTATATCACAGCAATAGCCAATAGTACACTAACTATTAATTCTGTAACCGTAGATGAAACAGTTGGGTCAACCGTAACAGTATCTTCTGAATCTTCAGTTGATATTAAAACAGATGTTACACTTGGTAATACTTCCTCGGGACAAACTGCTCTTGCACTAAATGGGGCACTTAAAAATACTCGAGGCTCGAACTCGACAATCACATTCACAGGTATCCCTAATTCAGATACAAGATTTATTACTAATGGAGATTTTGCAGCAATATACAATCAGAATCACCTTACATATAGTTTTGGTTCGGGTATATCTTCGCTCATTTATTTTGACGACGGCCCATATCCTACTGTATCTTCCACACAAGCATTGACATTCCGCAGTGAATACTTTAAAGCACCTACCTCAGATATTCACGGAGAAGTCACAATGTATGCTTTGTCTCTTACTAATACAGGGGTGTCTTTTACATCATCAAGAAGCACAGTAAGAGATGATACTAGAAAGGTGTTTAGGGTACTAAACACATCTACCTTTGATTATAATGGCAATACATTTGATGCTGGATTCTGTAAATGGATTTTCAAACTAAATGCCAGCAACTGGCCTTTTCCTATTAGCGGTTCAACTTCATACGGTGCTAACGATGGGACATTCAAAGGCATATGGTACGATGTTGTTTTACAGACCGATACTGATGGTTTCAAATCCACCATCCCACAGGGCAGGGCATTATCTGTCAACTCTCTAAAAATAGAAAGCGGGGCAGTATTAGAAGGCTACGAAACAACAGCACAAAGTGAGACTTCGGTAATAACTTCAGTAAAGCGGCCAGTAGTAGAAGGGGCGTGGAACTTTTCGCAAGTAGCAGATGGTGTGTATTCTTCAGTATTGTCTGACACATACTTAGTAACTCCTTCTCACGGTGTGGGTGGTCGTGTACAGTTATCAGACCACGCCGGTAAGTTCACTAGCGATGCCAAATTAACTTGGACTTCGGCTACATCAACCCTGCTTGTTAACGGCAAACTAGATGTTACAGGACTAATTGACCCTACGGGTATGCAGTTTGATAGACAAGCGACTAACCCCGGTACTGCTGACACAGTGTGGGTTAACAACTCCGGCGCACTAATGTTTGGTACAAGCGCAGTTGGTGGTGGTGGAGGTAGCGGTACTGTAACAAGCGTTGCCGTATCGGGTTCAGATGGTATTGAAGTGGACTCCGGTTCTCCGGTTACAACAAGTGGTACAATCGCTTTAGGTGTCAATAAAACCAATATGCTGTCCCATCTTAATGTTGAGGATGGTGCGGATGTAACAGACGCTACAAATGTAACTGCCGCAGGTGCTTTGATGGACTCAGAATTGACTGACCTTGCTGGTGTTAAAGGAGTAACAATCTCCACACTTCAACCGAAACCTTCGGAGGGTGCATTTGCTAATGGTGACAAAACTAAGTTAGATGGTATTGCCGCCAGTGCTACCGCATATACAGATGCCGCCGCTATTGCCGCAGTTGAAGGCGAGTCCACATTAACACTACAATCGGGAGTTACAGTAGGTACTCGTTTAAAATTACAAGGGTTTTCAAGTTCAGACCATGTTCAAATAGAAAATGTAACTCAAGATGGAGATGTTATCTTCAAGGTAAATGATGGCGGCGTTACTACCGAGGCTATGAGAATAGAAGGTAGTAGCGGGTTTGTTGGCATAGGAGATACCAATCCCGATGCACCACTACATATTAACGGAAGCACTAGCGGTACAATACTCAAAGTTGAAACTACTAGCACCGATGGTATGTCCCCCGACATGGAGTTTTACAGTGGTAGGGCTCCTGTCGCCGGAGATAACCAAGGCAACATAGAGTTTAACGGCAGAAACGAGTTAACTGTGGGAGCGAATGATGGTGTAGCATATCAGTACGCTAGAATATACGGTGGTATTGATGCCGCTAGCGGTTCAACAGTGGATGGTACGGAAGCAGGTAAATTAGGTTTGCAGATACAACATCAAGGTGCAAATAAAACTATGTTCTTTATGGAAGGACACCCTACTGGTGGCGGATTTATAACTGTTAATTATAATGGAGTGGATATGGACTTTAGAGTACATGGGGAAGATACCAGTAACTTATTCTTTATCAATGGTGGAAGTGGTTATGAGGGGGTCGCAGTTGGGGGGCAAACTGTCCCCAAAAGTATGTTCACAGTTGATGGTACAATAACTCTAAAGGAACAAGCCGCCGCCGACACCGACAGTACCGCATATGGACAAATATGGGTCAAAACAGCAACACCAAACGAACTTTACTTCACAACTGACGCAGGTAATGATATTCAACTAACAAGTGGTACATCAATTGCAGGCGGCGGTGGCGGTAGTGGTGATGTAGTCGGCCCCGGTTCTGCTACTAATAACAACTTTGTCGCTTTTGATGGTACAACAGGTAAGTTAGTCAAGGACAGTGCCAAGGGTGCTGCTGACTTCGCAACTGCGGCCCAAGGTGCTTTGGCTGCATCTTCACTTCAGCCCGGTCAAGCGGGCCTAGACCCTTATGTTCCAGCCAACCCTGCCATTTGGATAGGTGCGCCACCGCCCGATTTACTTACAGCAATTCAAAGATTAGCCGCCCAAGTTAACCTTCTAGGTGGCCCTATACCGTGAGGTGAATAAAATGACAAGATGTGTATTATTAGATGAATGGTTTAACGCTTGGTCTAAGGACTTAGACGAAGCGGAAAAGAAAGAGAAAAAAGATTTGATTACAGGTGAGAAGAATGCGTAAAGGTAAGATAGTATATGAGCCGCCCGAAAGGTGCTATACAAATGTGAACATTGAAAAGACAGACCACGGCTACGCTGTATATAGGGTCGGCGAGAGCAAGCCCTTTACTTTTATACCGACCTCGGCAGTAAAACAAATAGAATATAGAGATGATTAAGATGGATATAACAACATTGGCATTATATGTAGGATTGGCAGGTATAGTCGTTACTGGCTTATACCAAATATACAAGAAGTATTACCTCGATGATGGTAAAATTAGCCTAAGTGAATTGGGTGGAATAGTTGACGACATTAAGGAAGTTGTTGAGGAAGTCACCGAAGAGAAAAACAAGGAGTGATTTTCGTGGCAAATCTTGAGGATAAAGTTGAGTCCCTTGATGAAAGGGTAAAATTGCTCGAGCAAGCAGTTTTTGAATTATCTATAATGGCTAAGTATTTGAAATACGCTTTCTTTGCTATGATTGCTTCTCTCGGCGTTGATATTGGCGGGCTGATTTGAAATGGGATATTGTACAGCATCAGATGTTTCGGTAAGATTGGGGTTAGACTCCGGTCAGCGTGATAGAGCCGCTACTCGTATAGCGAGTGCTATTCGCCGAGCAGGTGTTGACATTGACCAAACATTTAGAGACTATGGGCGTGACGCTCCATCCTCCTACACTGCATCTAGCACACTTAGCGGCGCAGTAGTAGCAGGTGCTACTACTATAACGCTTGTTAGCAATAGTGGTTTTTCAACTGCTGGTACAGGTAACATAGATGGTGATACATTCAAGTGGACTGGTAAAGGAGGTGCTACTCTAACAGGCTGCACCGGAATTGATTTTGGTCATGACAACGCATCCCCCGTACAAGAAGGGGAGTTTGCAGAAATAGTTAGAGAGATATGTGCTGACCTAGCGGCGGCTATTTATCTTGAAGATGAATCAGCATTCCACACAGCAGGTTCCGACCCTGTGCGTTCTAATGTCCTTCGAGCAAGGGGTAATGGTAGCCTAACTCGCTTGGCCCACTTAGGTACTGTTGATTGAGGGGATTAAATGGGAAATAATTTTGGTATGGGCTTTTCAGTTCAAATTGATGACCGTCAGACAAGGGCGGCTATCAAGGAGATGGAAAGGACTTCGGCTGACATTATGGCTAATGCTATTTTCCAAGTACTAAAAGGTCAAGTAGGCCCAACACAAAGTCAAATTAAAAGTGATAGTCCAGTTAGACAACAGGCTATGGCTCAAAAAGTAGCAGATTCACTAATTGTAGAGGTAGGAGAAAACCATAATCAAAAAGCAGAAGTGCGCTTTGGTTCTGACCCTATTGACTCCGGTGGTGTCACAGGTTCCCGTGGTGGTAAATTAGCACAATTGCTTGAGTACGGCTCACCTAAGTTTGACTATCCATTTACATTCAAGACTATTGACAACAGTACAACATTTGGCACTGGTAATGGATTTATCAATGCCAAGACTGGTAACAATATGGTGCATCCCGGTTTCAAATCTATTGATTGGTTAAGCAAAGCAAGAGATAGAAGTGCTGCACAAATAGAAGTGGCGATAGTGAACGCATTTAATGACGCTTGGGGTGGTGGCCGTGGCAATAGCCAGTACTAATCAATACTGGACAAGTCGTATGAATGGAGGCGACCCCTCCAGTTTAACAGACTACGGCCAAGATAATGAATCATTTACCCTTAGTGGTACTGGTAGTGATGGTAGTGCAGTTGGCGAGGCTTGGCAGATTGCTAGCGCAGGTAGTGGGCAGGTGTGGTCAGTAACACCTAGTACCGATGAATACACCATTATTACTTGCTTCAAATACTCAGTGGCACCGGCAGATGGAACAGTGCTTATGAAATTAGATAACGGTACTCACAAAGCAGAAGTACATGCTACTGGTAACTTACAGACAATAAAGTTAGTAGGAGCCACTACCGTTACATCAAGAGATTTGGATTTAGCACAAGCGGACTCATTTGAACCAGTCCCAATTATGCTTAGACTTACTCTAAGTAGTGATGGTAAAGCCAAACTGTATATGCGTGAAATCATAGAAGATGATTTAGCCAGCACCAACTATCTTGAAGTGACAGGCAGCGCAGGTTCAAGCAAAACAATCCAATGGGGAAATGGCGATGGAACAATTTTATGGAATAATGTATATGTTACGAACATGGGTGCTTTTAACCCCGACGAATTATCCACTAGCGCATTTGTATCTGATAGTCTTATCCGCATGGGTTTATCAGTAGTTAATCTATTACAGAACAGTAAAAGATTCTTTATCAAAAATCTTGTAGATAACTCATCCATTCTATACGGCTATGATATATCATCACAGCAGATTTCAAGGATTCCTCCACCAAGCATACATGTAATCCTACAAAAATTAGATTCACCTAACTTTGAAACAATTGGTGGGACTAGAATCAAACAGTTTTTCACACTTATCCTATTCATAACTACTAGAGGCACAGATTATAAGAACGCCTATCGTCAAGGGATGGAGATTGCTGGAGATGCTTTCGATGAAATCTATACCAACACCGGACTAAAAGGCACCACTGACAGCCTAACCGATTATGCAATCACATTCGATACTAAGATGGATGATGACGAAGTTGTGTGTGTTCACAAAATGGAAATCACTTACATGCGCCAATTAAATATGCTGCACCGGTAAGAACCTTCAAATAACAAACCGGATGTAGCGACATACAGGTGAAGGTAATATGACCTCTAATTTTGAATACAGATATTTCGCCATGACCCCCGAGCAAGAAACTGTTACTGGTAATAGAACCGGTGACGGAACTGATGCCGCCGCATCTGCCGGATTCGGCACTGCATCGGTTATGACAGCATCGGGAAAAATGATAGGTGAAATAGACGACGAAAGCATACAATACAGATTTGACTTAATGACAAGAGCAGATGTAAGTCGCTACGGTGCGGCTAAGTCTGTGAATGGCAAAGAGTATTCCGAAGGTGGAATTAACTTTGTAGCACAACCGGATGACCTTTTGGGTCTATGTTTCTATGGTATCTATGGTGATGCTCTAGCAGTTACTACTACCCCACCTACCGGCGGCGGATATACAATATCCTCCTTCGTACACACATGGAAAGAACATAAAAACAATGTCCTACCTTCATTCACTCTTGAAGTAGGCCGTGAGGAAAAGGAACACACATACACTGGTATGTGTATTAACCGACTTAGCCTTAACTGTTCTCACGGTGAATATGTCACTATGTCTGCTGATTTCACAGGCAAGAGCGAATCGGGAGTAACAACCTTAGCAAGTCCAACATTCGGCGGTGCCGCACTAGACGGATTCCACTTCGCAGACGGAACAGTTACCTTCTCCGATGATGGTACTAACGAGTCCACCTCAACTAAGATTAAGTCAATTAGTATGGAGTTTAACATGAACCTTGATACTGATGCGGCTTGCTCAATTGGTGACAGGACATACCTTCGCCAACCCGAACCACAGATGCGTGAAATCACAGGAACAGTTGAGTTTTCAGACGCTTCAACAACTTCTTCGTTTGGTGGGAGCGGCACTGTAACCGTTCCGGGCTACGACATGCTTCTAACAAGCGGTGGCAAATTATTTAATGGTGATACCGCAGAACCAGCAATTATGCTATCCCTAACAAACGGTACACAATCATTGGCTCTCGGTATTCGTAAAGTACGCTGGGAAGCACCAACCGCAAACATTAGTGGTCGTGACACCCAAACCCTAAGTCTAAACTTCGTGGCTCTTGTTGATGTAACAGACAATGTAATGAGCGAAACTGTACTAACTCACACCACCGATTCAACAGGATTGGCGACAGGTAAGAAGTATTCAGTGGCGTGATTTAAATGAGCGGCCCAGTTCAAGACCCTTCCAAAGTAACCACACAGTACCTAAGCGGTACTGCGGCTACAATCCATACTACTGTCCAAACTTGGATAAGGGATAACATGGCGAGTGGAGATTATTTATTTGGGGTGTCTTACATACCCAATAAGTATAATGATAAAGTTACAGCAATCTTAATGTTTGAAGACCAGTAAGGTGATTAAAATGAAAAAAGCAGTAGGAAAAATAATGGGCAAAGTAAAGTCCGTAGTCCTTCGTAAGAAGGTTGACATGGAACTCTATGAAACACCGGCAGAAGAGAAGCCGGTTGTTGAAGAAAAAGTAGTTGTTGAGAAAAAGACAACTAAGGCAAAGAAAGAGCCAGTAAAGAAAAGTAAAGCAAAGAAGAGTGAAAAGAATGCCAATACTAAAAAAAGAGTTTGATTTAGGAAATAAGAAGATTTGGGTACGCCAAGCCTCCGGTATGGAGCGACTCAAGTTTGAAACCATACTAGCCAAAACATTCCGTAAGTTTAAGCACTTTGGCTTAGACCAAGACCAATGGACTGAAGACCAGCAAGAGCAGTTTATGGTTGCTCTTGAAGATGCTGGTGGAGACATTTCTAGCCAAATGGCAAAGATGGTACCCGCTTGTCTGCCGGAAGACATGGATGTTAACATGCTAGACAAAGATGAACTATTATTGATATTTAATTTCGTTAGAGGGATTGGTGAACCGGAAGGTGCAATCCCTTTGGACTTCTAGGCAAGGTAGCCCCCGCATTATGTTCATCTTACAAAGGAGCCGTACCAAGCGATTTGTTGATGAAATATAGTGTGGAGGGAGGAATGTACCAGTTTGAATACGACCTTGCCGTACTTAACGAGATGCAAGACCAAGTTAAGGAAGCATCGGGCAACTCCAAGAAAGATGGCAAAGCCATGATGGAGAGGGTTCGACAGGGTAGGGATAAAACCCCTACCACTGAAGTATC
>Ga0316202_10001212_pt1 | contig 21220 bp, 14 predicted proteins | sample 3monrhotite_MG_FD_204934 | JGI IMG/M metagenome (GOLD analysis project Ga0316202, IMG submission 204934) | Microbial mat bacterial communities from mineral coupon in-situ incubated in ocean water Damariscotta River, Maine, United States -... | ecosystem: Environmental > Aquatic > Marine >... | reverse complement strand
TTACCATCGATAAACAAATCAGAGATACTTGGTTTTGTATTGCCGTGTAATGATTTTTTAACTTCTGTAACCTGCTCATCTTCAGCACCTGTTGCAATACGTTTAAAAACACTCCGCGCTTCTTCTATTTTTCCTTGAGCAACCAAAAACCGAGGCGATTCAGGAATAAATGCAACCCCAGTTAAAAACAACAATGATGGGATTAATTCAACCCAAAACATCCACCTCCATGCGGCAATGTCAAAGATAAATGCAGCTTCTGCACTTCCTGCTTCAGAAGCAATAACATAATTACTTAAGAAAGCAGCAAATAAACCTAATACAATCGCTAATTGTTGTAATGTAGCTAAACGCCCTCGTAACGCCGCTGGTGCTACCTCTGCAATATAAGCCGGTGCCAATACCGATGCAGCGCCAATACCCAAACCACCAACTAGACGATAAAAAATAAATTCAGCTGAAGAATCTGCCATACCAGAACCATACGCACTAATTGCGAATATTATCGCAGTTATCACCATTATTGGTTTTCGACCATAATGGTCAGATATAGGCCCGGCCATTAAAGCACCAACGGCACAGCCAAGTAATACTGATGCAACATTAAAACCCGTTGTTATATCGTTAGAATTAAAAGCATGACCTAACGCGGTCACTGTGCCATTGATAACGCCGGAATCAAAACCGAATAAAAACCCGCCTATTGCTGCCACCGAGGAAATAAATAATACATAGATGACAGAGCTTTGAATCGCCTCAGTATCATTGAGCTTTTTAATTGAAATATCTGAGGAAGGTTCCATTAATTTATCCTTTTTTATGTGAATATTATCTCTTCCTCAATATAAGTAAGAGATAAGTGTATTATTTTTATTATCAAAAATTAAAAAAACCAACGATACTAATGTTCGTTGGTTAAAGGGAGTTAGTGATGAAACAATAATTATCCTTGTTTTCTTAAGACCACCAAATTTTTATTAACTCGGTCTGTTTTTATATTAAAATTGTTATTTAGCGCGCCAATTAAACCGTTAACATCACCTGTTTTAAAGCGACCTGCTATTTTTATTGTTTTTAATTCTTTGTCAGCAATTTCAAATTTCACCGATGTATAACGACTCACTTCAGCCATCGCCTCAGCTAAAGATTCGCCTTTAAACACTAAATGGCCTTGACGCCAAGATAAGTTCTTAGCGATGCTTTTAGTATCAATTTTACTGATTTTATTTTTGCTTTTACCATGCCTATTTACATCTAAAGTCGCTATTTCACCTTTTGATACAGCTAAAGAAGTGCTCGGTATAGTCAGGGTTTCCAATGTTGGTTCAACTTCTGGTTTAATCTGCCCAACAAGCACTCTACCATCGGTGACAATTAACTCTACTTTTTGCGAACTCAGCTGCACATTAAATGCCGTACCAACGGCTTGAATCACTTTATTATTAGCAACGACACTTAATGGTCTTGTTTTATCATGGGCGACTTCAATCAATAATTCACCTCGCTTTAATTCAAGCAAGCGATAGTCATCGGTATAACGCACAAGCAAGACACTGTTAGTGTTTAGCAGTACTTTTGAATTATCGGGTAAATAAATAGTACTACTTTCACCAACTGCAGTTTCATAGCGAACAAAGTTTTGTTCGCCATTGGTTAATGATTCAAGGGAGTTATTTGTCAATAAACCGACAAAAAGTGCAATAAAAACAGTTGCAGCCATTGCCATGACCCATTTTTTCATCTTAACCGTAGCATTGCTCTTAGTATGTTTTGTACTTCCTGCTTTATTCGCATCAGGAAATAATTCGGCCAAGCGATCTAATGCATCCATTTTATCCCACAAGCTGGCCATTTCAATGATCAATTCTTGATGTTTATTGTCTTGAGCAAGCCAATATTTAAATGCTTGTTGTTCCTCAGACGTTAACTCACGATCAATTCTTGCAATCCATTGGCTCGCTTGTTCAAATTTAGCGTCATCATTCATCAGTGGATATACGTTAGTCATTTGCATGTCCTCCATGTTGATGTGAGCTTAATGATTCTTTCATGCTTTCTTTACTTTCACCTTTAGTAATTTGCATCATATAATAAGTGCAACGTTTCACACCAAGTGCGACATGCTTTTCCACCGTACTTTGGCTTAAATCAAGTTGCTGCGCTATTTCTTTTTGTGAGTAGCCATAAATTTTTTTTAATATAAATACTTTACGACATTGAATAGGTAGATGCCTAATTGCCTCACAATATTGAGCAAACTCTTCATTATTAGCAACTTGATTATATATTTCATCTTCATCAGGAGGAAACAAATCAAATTCATTAAAGTTCTCCGCAGAATCAACTAATCTAACCTCTGCGCGTTTTAAATGATCAATCGCTAAATTTTTTGCTGTTTTCAGTAAAAAAGAACGAGGTTGTTTAATTTTTTCTTTTTGTTCTATTTGACAAATTCTTACATAAGTTTCCTGAACAATATCTTCTATTTCACGTGGCGGCACAATACGAGATATAACTCGGGTAAGCGTTTTACGTGCCGACATAAAAATAGTATGTAATGGATCTTCTGTTGTCATAATTTTCTGCATTTATTAATAATTATTTACGACTTAACTACTAAGACGAATGAAAAAAATTTATCCTCTAGTTGTAAATGATTTTTTCAAAAAAATAAACAGCTAAAATCGTCAATGAATTAATCAGAAATTATTGTATCAATATAAAACTACTCGTCGTTAAACGACCACATCTAACATCGCAAGGCAAACCTGTTGCTGTGTTTATATTACCCGAATGCAAAAGATTACTTGGGTAAATTATCGCTTTATTCATTTTTGCATCAATTTTATGTATTCGTTCAAATAAGTGATGATCACTATTTATATAGGATAACTTTTTATGAATTTCATTTTTTATCGCTTGCTGTTTAAGTAACGTTCCATACTCAGATAATCGTGAATTGGTAATGCTTTCATAACCTGTTTTTCTATGACGATAAAAAGAGGTTCCACCATGTTGTTGACCGCATAAGTAATGAACTAGTGCAAATTGATTCCGTTGTTCTGTATCAAAATGTGGCAGCGTTTGTATAGGTCTAAGTTGTTCTGCAGGTGTTACCGCAAGCGATAAAGCTGATAATATAATTTTCGCTTTGCTCGAAGGATCAAGTTGATAAACTTCTTGCATCAACGGTAAGTAATGCAGACAAATTTGCTCGGCATAACTATCTGGTAAAGGTTTACGTATACCAGGATAAAAACCACCACCATCACCAAAAGAACTCGCTGGTTCAGCAAACCCCATAAGTGCTTCAGGTTGATCGCATAATTGATCAATAACGATAATCGGCGTCACCTCATTTCCAACGTTAATTACCGTTACCTTACTCTTTTTATTAACGTTAAAATCAAATAACGCGGCTGAAGATTCTGTCATTTTATTTTTCTTCAAGGCGTTTATTTTTTTTATCAATTAACGCATAAATTTGCCCTAATGAGGCAATCATCGTGTAAATAGCTTCAAGGAAGCCAGCTTGATGCAATGCAAACACTTTTTGTTCAGTCAAAGCTGCTAGCTTTTCTTTATCTATCGTATACAAACCATTTAATCGTGTTTTTTCTTGATTAACAAAACTAATTTCAACTGATAAAGGTTGCAATAAATCTAACTCTTTAAGTTTATCGATAAAATGTTGATTGGCGACTTCACCTTGCAACAGTTGTGCTATTCGAGCTTTCGCTTGTTGAAAAAATTCAGTTTCAACACCATTTTCCGTAAACAATGGCTCGCCTTCGGTTTTGTCATGACAGTTTTCAACTATGGTTGGACTGTCAAAATCAACACAAACCACTTGGTTAGATTTTACACCTTGTTCTGAATTTTCCACGTCAACATTACCAACAAAAAAGGGTTGTCGTTGAATTTGCAAAGGTAGGTAAAGTCCCTGCCACTGACCATTTTGCCAAAACAAATTTTCATAGGGTTTAAATCCTAACATGGCGATACAAATAAACTGCCCTGTATCGCCATTTTTAGTCAGTACTATCGGATATTGCACTGCCAAATTAACAAATTCAGATAAAACTACCGGGATCATATGTAATTCTGCGCCATGTAATTCAGCTTTATTGCTGTCTATCCGCACATTTTTGTGAATTTTATTATCTATTGCGACTAAATTGGTCATTGTCTTTCTCTCTAAACGATTCATTCTTATTTATATACCTATTCAACTTGAAGATGCTAATTCAGTTGAATTCTGCATCTTCAGATGAGATGGGTATATTATAAAAACAGGCTTAATGGAAACATTAAATCGAGCTAAAACCATATTCTTTGATTTTATTTATTAACTCTCTATTACTCGGTAAATTGGCAATAGCCTGTCCTGTCATTTTTTTATTTTGTGCAAACTGTTGTTCTGCAAAAGTCCAATTATTTACACTCGGTGAAAATTTTTCATATTCGCTTTTAAAGCCCATACCATAAAGTACATATTGATAACTAGCGGCAGGAAAAACTTCATTATTGCTGGTAAAATCTAAATCTGCTGGAGATCGATAGCGCCATAATTTCATTAAGTCTTGTAAACTTTGAGGAATAGTTTCAGGATCGCGATTTTCAGTCCAAAAAGCATTATCACTGCGTTTACTTAAAATATAATGTAATTTTAAGAAATCGATTATTTTATCCCAACGATATAAAAATGTTTCATTAAAGCGTTTGGCAACAATGTCCATCACTTCTCTATTAACGGGTAATTGCTCACTGATCATACGAGCAGATAATTCAACCAGTACTAATGCAGAGGCTTCAAGTGGCTCTAAAAATCCAGCAGATAAACCTACCGCGACACAGTTTTTATGCCAAAATTTTTCTCGGTGACCACTACGAATAGGTATTTTTTTAAAGGTTAATGATTCAACCGTTTTCCCAACATAATCAGCTAGTGCTTGTTTAGCTTCGTGTTCCGTTGTGTGGCGCGATGAATAAACGTGTCCGACACCGCGACGACTTGGTAAACCAATATCCCAAATCCATCCGGCTTCTTGTGCTGTAGAAATGGTATGCGAAGCAATAGGTGATTCATCGTCAGGGTAAGGAACTTGTACCGCTAATGCACTATCGATAAACAAGACATCATTACAATCAACAAAAGGAATTTGATAATGTTTTGCTAATAATAACGACGAAAACCCCGAACAATCTACAAATAAATCACCCTTGATATCACCGTTGTTTTTAGTGATCACAGAAGATATATCACCATTATCAGCTGAATTAGCACCCATTACATCGTCAGATATATAAGTAACTCCCAATTTTTCTAAACAATGTTTTTTAAGAAAAGCTGAAAATTTACCTGCATCTAAATGATAAGCGTAATTAGCAATATCAGAAAACTCAGCGGTACGGATCGTTTTAGGTGCTAAACCTTGTTCGCAAAGCGCTTCTTGAAAACACACTGAATTTGAAAATGATTCTGACTGGGATGATCGGGCTTGATCGGCAAGCCAATACGCTGCGATGTCTCCTTTTGCAAAACCTTGTGGCAATACTAAGGGATGATAATAAAAATCGTCGTCACTACCATCTACCCATTTGGCAAATTTAGCACCTTGTTTAAAACTCGCGTCACATTCACGTATAAAATCAGTTTCGCTGATCCCTAAATCGATTAAAGTACTGCGCATCGTTGGCCAAGTACCTTCGCCGACACCAACACTAGGAATACTTGGTGACTCTATCAATATAACGTTGACAATAGGTTGTTTAGATGAATTTTTTGTTTTTTGATTATGCCGTGCAGCAATTTGCCCAGCAGTTAACCAACCAGCAGTGCCACCACCAATAATAACAACAGTTTTAATTGGATTGTTCATATTTCAACCTTTTACAAGCACAGTTAATGAAGGGTAAAACAGACCATTAATGGTTATTAATGGTCTGTTTTGTTTTAAATTTTAATAATTAATTAAAACTTAAAAACTTCCTCTAATACCAAAGCCAAAACGGCGACCACTGTCTTCAATTAATAATAATTGATTAGCAAAACGACCTCGTTTATGAACATACTCTTCAGTTAAGTTGATACCTTCAAGAAATACCGTTAAGTTTTCATTAATATCGTAACTCGCACTTAAATCAAGCTGTTGATAAGCTTCAACAATCGTTGGACCATCACCGTTACTTTGCGTTAATTTTTGCACGAACGCATCACGCCAGTTCCAAGATAAACGCGCTTGTATTGGTCCTTTTTCATAAAAACCAACTAAGTTGGCAGAATCACTTAAACCAGTTAAAGCAAAAACTTGCGTTATATCAGCAGCATCTAGTTGGGCATCACTATCAACTAAGGTTGCATTAGCGATAATACCAAAACCTGTTTCAGCAAATGAGTGTTGTAGTGCTAATTCCCAACCATCGACAGTTGCCGATTCACCATTGTTTGGTAAGGTATTAGTGAATTCAGCTACCGTATCCGCACTGTCTGGTGCTCCAGTATCTGAGCCAGTAGAAGGATCGGTTAATAAACTACCATCACTCAATTCAAACGTTTTACTGACTTGAGAATTAACAATAAAATTAGACACGAGTTTTCTAAAATAACCAACAGAGGCATAACTGGCTTCGTCATAATACCACTCTAATGATAAATCCAAATTATCAGACGTAAATGGTTGTAGTGCGGGATTACCACTGGTTGACGTTAAATCTCCCCCTTGACGTGTAGTACCAATAACCGTAACGGGTGACATGCTGTCTAGCGTTGGACGTGTTAAAGTTTTAGACGCGGCAACGCGCGCAATTAACTCATCAGTAATTTCAAGTTTTGCACTAAAGCTAGGTAAGATCACATCATATCTATTGCTTTGTGCAATTGAGCCGGGTTGACCAAACTGCGCTAACATTTCGGTTTCATCAAGAATACGTAAGCTAGTTACTGGCGCGTCAGTACCTTTGACATCGGTAGTGGTGCTTTCATAACGGAAACCCGCGGTGCTTGAAAATATCATGCCTGAAATTTCACTTTCAAAATCCATTTCTAAATAAAATGAAAAGGTATCTTCACTAATTTCAAAGGATTTATTACGTTTAACCGCATCAAAACTAAAACCATTACCCATAACCCCTTCTAAAAAGGCAAAATTCGCTTCACCGTCATGCGCTAACCACGAGGTAGGCATACGACCGCTACCACTCACACCACTTAAAAAATCACTCCCTGCATCAAATATATATTGTGGAAAGGTATTCATGTTGGGAAGATCAGGATAGCCACAAAAAGCACAATGAAAACCTTGCCCTTCGTTATCCCACCGATCTAAATTTTTAGTTTCACTTGAATACATCGTACCAAATTTAACCGCAGCAAGACCATCACCATCGTTAACCCAAGTGCCGTCCCATTTAAATTGATCCACTTTATCTTCAACAGCCCAACCACGACGTAACATTACATGCGCACGGCTGTTATCGGCATTTAAAAAATCTTGCACGCCTGCGGGACTTACGGCAGGATCGTAAGCAACACCATCTTGTTCTTGCTGACCACTGTAAATAGCAGGGTTAGCCGATTCAAACATTGATGATAACGGTAAAACATTATCGTCTACTTGAAAACGAACACGGTTGGCATAACCAATTAATGATAATTGATCGCCGCGACCATTATTAGGATCGCGAGAGGCGGTTGAATGGCTTAAATCAAATTTCATGTTGAAATTATCGTTATAATCCCAATCGGCATTTAAACCAAATGATTTTGAATTTGTTAAGCGGTCAAATTTTTTCGCATGCATGTCCGTGGCTAGCCCCACTTCTTGATACATGTCGACAACGGTACCATTTTCATCAACAACGGGATTAGTGCCATTAACACCTGTAACATTGGGTGCAGTAAACCAATGCCCATAAGACGTGGCATTCGTTTTAACATCAAAATCTGAATAAAGCGCATCAGCGGTAACAATTAAATTATCAGCGGGAGCATACTGCAACACTAAATTAGCATTGGTCCGTGTGCGCTCTTCAAACGTTACTTTGTGATCATAGTTACGCGCTGAAAAAATATTACCCGTATAAGCTTGGCCTTTTTCCGTTACTGGATTAGGAATACCGACATTTTCCAGCCAGCCATCAATTTGAGCCTGATTTAATCGAGTTTTGCGTTCTTGATGAGATATTGCAAATAAGACCCCAAACGTTTCATCATTAAAGGTATTACTAATTAATGCTGATACTTGTGGCGTTGTTTTTTCACTATTTCCGTCATAAATACCTTTAACACTACCAGCAACTTTAAAACCGTTAATAGCAAAAGGTCTTGCCGTATTTACGTTAATAGTTGAACCGATACCACCTGATTGTGTAGTTGCTGTTGAAGTTTTATGCACGTCTAAACTTTTAACAAGCTCGGCAGCAACCGTATCAAAACTAAAAGCTCGGCTTTGATTTTCTGATGCAATTTGACGACCATTAACTAACACTGTGTTAAATTGCGGACCAAAACCACGTACGGTGATAAGTTGACCTTCACCACCAGAGCGATCAATTGAAACCCCTGTTATGCGTTGTAAAGATTCGGCTAAATTGGTATCTGGAAATTTACCAATATCCTCAGCTGAAATTGAATCGACCACACCGCCTGATTCTTTTTTAACATCTAACGAACGTAATAATGAACCACGAATACCGGTTACGGTTATTTTTTCAATTTCTTTTTCTACTTTAGTCTTTTTAGGCTCAGATGCTGCCGAGGCATTTATCGCGGTAGTCGAGGCTAAAATCGCAACAATAGCGCTTGAGAGTGTATTTTTTTTAAACATGTTATCTGTCTTTCCCATATTATCTTTGTTATTTATGGAAAGCAGACCTTTAGCACTCACGCTTGCAACGAGTCCGGTATTATTAAGCAAAAGGTTAATTGCTTGTTCAACAGAATAACGACCATTTAATTGGTTAGCCATTTTATTTCTTACTTTTTCTAACGAAAAAAGTAAGGTTAAATCGGCTTGTTCAGCAAACTGAGTGAGCGCAAGATCCGCCCGTTGCTGAGGAATATTAAAAGCAAATTGTTGTTTTAAGTCTGCACACTGCACAAAAGATACAGGCGCAACAGATAGCATTATAGCTAGACTGACAGGATAAAACGTTTGCGGTTCAACAACCTCAACAGTGAGTTTTTTGCTCACTATGAATAAAGACGATTGAACAATTTTTTTCCGCCAGTTCATTAAAAACCTTTTGTGATTTATATCACTTTTTATTTTTTTTAGGGAAGTAATATATTCCATTTTAGATAGAAGTACTTTCAAAATAAGTGTCTTGATACTTATCACCTAAGACAATATTAAAAGAGTAATTATGTTTATTTATCTCGTTTAAAAAATTGATGTTTTTGATAAAAAAGCTCTATTTTTATTTTAGCATATCAAAAACTCAAGATTGGTACACCCATATATACCAATAAAATTTATGGTCAAAGATCAACCTTTGCTGCAAAAATTAGTATCACAACATCATCTTCTAAGCAGAAATGTTTTTCTGATATAATGCACAAATTGCCCCCGCAGGGTCTTTTAATACCACATATTTATCGTTACCAATTGGTTTTATTGGCGTTAATAACTCCCCTCCGTTAGCTTTTACTTGTGTTACTGAATGGTCGATATCGGCAACTAGAAAATAGGGCAACCAAGCGGCCGGTAAATCTTTATTTACTCCTTGTGTATGACAAATGCCAGTAATCGGTTCTCCAGTTTCAGGCGAATTCATCGAATAGTCATCATATCCCCCCATCGAAACAGCTTCACCTTCCCAACCAACAACGTCTTGGTAAAAGTTTTTTATTTCACCTGCATTTTGTACAGATAAATCAATCCATGCCATTTCACCTATATGACTGTCTGGAAAATTTTGCTCATCTTGTTCATCAATATCACTCATCTATATTTCCTGTGTGTGTAATTTATTTAACCATTAAATCAGCTAAAGACTTAGGGTTTTTAGGATAAAATTTATCCGGTAAACTATTTATATGTTCAAAAAAACGTGTATCTTTATAGGGAAGTTTCATAAAACCTGAAATACCAAAACCATTGATTGTTGGTAATAATCTTAAAATATTAGCTAAACACAGAGCAAATTCTTCCTTTTTTTCATGGTTTAACAGCATTAAATAACTATGTATCTTCAAATGCTTAGGCAGTACCTCAAAAATAATACAACCGGTATGATGAATTAAATTAAGCTGGGCTAACTCAGCCATAATTTCGTCAGGTAAATATAAATATTCGTCTGGATCTTTACCGTCTTCAAAATATGAATGTAAACGAGTAATATCGTCTAATTCAGGAAAATCACTAACTTCAAAAGGGATAGATTGCTCTGGTTTAGCTACAAAAGGTTTATCTTCATCCTTTCGCTCAACGTGTAACGTTGCTCGCGCATTAAATAGACAACTTTTAAACATACCAATACGGAAAATACCTTGTGCCAGTTGTACCATATTGTTTACCGCGCTGTTAAATGAACGCTTTAAACTGGGATCAAACATGGTTAAGTTAGAGTCGATATACACTCCCTCTTTTTCCCAACGTATTGCCAAACCACCAACAACAGGAAAGCTACCTAAACGACTAACGGCAGCAATAAATGCTTTCTCGGTATCCCCCATACCAACAAGGTAATTTTTATAATATTTTTCAAGCTGAACATCATCAACGCTAGCGAGTTCGTAACGTTCCTTCGAGTTTTCATCAAATGATTCACGTAGAAATGATTTTCGTGAGCCATAAACGACGGTATCTACTTCAAAATTACTCTGTTTTAACCAAGTAGGTATAATTGCTTTAATAACGGGGAACGTTTCTTTTTCCGATAAAATAAGCTGACGTAATACGTGTAAATTATTAAAAAAGTAATCTCCTGCTTTACATCTCATCACTGCATCATCGGCTAACATACCCGTTATTGTTTTGGCTAAAATTTTAGGTAAACCTAATGAATCAGGCGTAATAACTTTATACCCATAACGGCAAGATTGCCCAGAAGCTAAAGCATATAACGTAGCAGCTAACCCCTGTTCATCAAAACGTGGTGACGACAACCCACCACTAATTTGTTCAGGCCCAATAAAATACACATCGCCTAAACGCGCATTCGAGTGTTGTAAATCACTGCTCATTAAATCCATCACGTTATTCGAGGTTGATTGACCCTTAGTATCTAGTTGAGCAGTAACCGCAGAGCCCCAATCAATCAATGAGATTTGTTTTGCATTTGAATCATAAACAATATTTGAGGGTTTAATATCACCATGTACATAAGGCTTGTTTTTTAAATGTTGTTCACTATTACGTAAATAGTTTAAAATATCAGCAAGTTGTAATGCTAATTTAACAATAAACTCTGCCGACAAAGGTCCTTTTTGATGAGAAATTTGTTCTAGGTCTTCCCCTTTAGCTCTAGTCATTTGTAAAATATTCTGCCGCTTTATTTTACGGAACTCGATAACCTTAGGAATTTGCGGGTGACTCAATTCTGCTTGAATTTCAGCTTCTTCGCCTAATCTATCTTGTACATGTTGCGGTAGGGTTAAACGTGAAAACTTAAAGACAACAGCATGCCCTACTTTATTAAATCCACCGAAAACAAAACCATAAGCTCCTTTACCTATAAGCGAAATATCTCGATAACCGAGTTGAGTTAATTGTGCTTGACATAATTTAACCCAACGCTTTAATTTGGTTGCGTCTTTATGACTTAATAAATAAATTGATTGTTCTTGTGCAATATAAAAATGTTGAAGTTTTTGTTCTATCACTGTACTTATTACTTAAAATAGCATAACTAAAAATTACACGTGAATGCTACAAACTACAAGTGTGGATATTCAAATACAGTTAGAATTTTTCTTCTATAATTTTTTAAGGTGTAGCTAGATTGTGAAGAATCAATTAAAGCTTTTTTTATTAATTTTTTACTATTACACAATATGATGTTTAAAGGAAAATGATAGTTACAAGGTTTTTTAGTTGGCGGTTAGAAAGAACAAACGTAGTTTTGTGATAACCTGAAGTTCTGTGAATAACAGTACTGTTCAGTGATATTGAAAAACAACATGTAAGTGAACAGTTGAACTGAATCTATTACTAAATAATGTTTGTGCGTTCGTTTTTTAACTAACTTTTAACTAATGATTAACAGTTGTCTAACAGTACTATTTTGTTTTATAATTATCTCTATAAATTAAATGGACTTATGAAAGAGTAGTAAAATGAGTGTTTCGATCAGTAAAATTATAATAAAGATATTTTCTTTTTTTATGATAAGTTCTATAGTTATTATTTCAGTCAAGCAAGCTCAAGCAATAGAAAGCTCCCCACAAATATCATTAAAGTATACTAAGAGTATAAAATCAGGAAAAATAGCTAATATTAAGCAATTATTTACTGCGGATAATAGAGTAGTTGCTGTTGTCAATGAGAATGAGCATTTAACTTTGCTTAACTTTACCATGGATGATAATAAAAATATCGCTTTATTATCTAACCAGCAAGTCGCTGAAGGGCAGTTTGTTTATGATATTTCTGTCAATGGTGAATGGCTTCTTTTTGCTAAAAAATCAAATAATACGAATGTTATTGATGTATTACACTGGGAAGAAGAAAGTAAAACTTATCAAGTCGTCTCCAGTGACCATTCTTTATATCCAGCCCCAAGATATATATGGGATAATCAGTCGCCAGTTCTCTTTTCAGGAAAAAACAATCGTATAACTGCTGTTGATAGTAACTCAAGCAACGAGTCTTATGTATCTATATTTGATTTTGACACGTTAAGTGGGGGGATAACACGCATCAAAACTTATACCAGTGAAGATAATAATATTTTCGATTCTCTTTATAGTGTCTTTTTGGATGAATCTAACAAATTAATTGTTATTCCAGATGTAGGTTCACCCGTTATTTTTGAGGTGAACTTTTCAGATTATTCCTTGTTACCAACTCAAGCACTACCCGTTACCGACTCTGCAAACTTTCAGGCAAGCTATGACTTTGAAAACAATCAGTTGATTTATGGAATGGATTGGGATTACATTTTTCAATCACTTGATTTTGAAAAACAAACTAGTCAGCAAATTTTTCATGGAAACATTCCATATTCTAGTCTAGGTGTCGGTTGGATCAAACTAAATAATGGTCTATTGGCTAACCGTAGAATATGGCATTGGGTTCCTGGGCAGGTCTTAATCGGTCAATTTATTGATAGCAATTATAATTCTATTGCAGGTTTTGACGAATATAGTCAAGTAGCGTTAATGAATGATTATGTTTGGGTAAAAGAACTCGATAATTTATCGGTATATTCTATTGACCGAACAGTTGATAAGTGGTCAATAGATTTGATAGATACAGTGATTGATGGTGAGCTAACAAACCCGACCTTTTATAATGAGTCATTGTTCGATGAAGAAAGTCAGTATGTCTTTAGTGTTAAAGCGACTGGTATAACAGCCTATGACTTGGTTAATAACAAAACAACATTAACTTATTGGAAAGAACTGGGTCTTGAATTTAATAGATATGGAAATGTAGAACTGAAAACATTTAATAACCGCCCTGTTGTACTATTCAACAACGATAATTTTTTCTTATTACCATATATAGATGAGCAAGGACAACTTAAAGCACACATTAAAACACTTATTTCTAATGGTGAAGGTGAAGAGTGTAGAGATTTAATGTTTAGTCCAAATAGTGCAGTATTCTCTGTTAAATGTAGGCCTATTGGTGAAGAGTATGTTCATAAAATTTTTACGATGAATGAAAATATGATGATCACCAGTATTACTTTAAAAAATGATATTTTTCCTATCAACAATATATTATACACACAGTTTGTTGATTTCTGGGGCAATCATGCATGCTTTATAATTATTAATATGGAGGACGGAGCTACAACTAGCACCTCGCATAGTTTTGGATTAGAGTTTTCTTTTGATGAGGAAACAATAAAAATTATTGATAATAAATCAGTTGACAGCTGTTACACCTATGATAATCATCGTTATTTTGGTGACAAGGTACAATATGAAATTGGTCTAGAGAAAAATATATTAACTTTGTATGATCTAAAAGATGATGGCACCACAAATCGAGTAAGTGAATATACGCTTCCACTAAGTAAATATGTTTATGATCTAAATATTCAATTTCTTAATGATAACTATTTTTTAATTACTGCTTTTGAGGAAGATAATATAGAAACATTAAAATTATTTTTTATTGTCCCTCAAACATTAGCCATATCAGAAGTAGAATTGGCTCAAAATGGTAAACAATACTCTGGAGCCACTTTTATACAAAATGCATCTGACCAGCCAGCACAAAGTGTTTTGATGAAAAATGGTGATTTTTTAGACGTTTATCAAGTGCGTTATGGTCCCAAAGTAAATAATCTGCCAAATCCTTTAGTCTTAAATGAAGGGGCTAATGATGTATTATTAACACAGTGGGTAACAACCACTAATAAAAATGATTCCTTGATTTTTTCCTCTGATAATTTGCCTACCGCAATAGAATTGACAACGGAAGGCTTACTAAAATTTAATGCACTTGAAATTAGCAGTAATTCATTTGATGTTAAAGTTGTTAATACATTTGATTTAGCACTCGAATTTTCAATTAATTACACTCTTAACCATAAACCAGAAGTAACTATTGATAATGAATTTTGGATAAATCCTAATGATGATATTGCAATAAATTTAATGGATTATGTGAGTGATCCTGAATCGCATCAAATAACGTTTAATGAGGATAGTTTGACCGAAGGGTTGACACTTAAAGCAAACGGAATGCTATCTGGGAGTCTCGCGAATTCAGGCACTTACACTAACACAATAATAGCGATAGATGAACTAGGAGCTAAAACTGAATTTACAGTAGTCATTCAAATCAATACCCCCCCCATACATAAGGTGATACCTGTAATTAAAAGCACTAGCGCAGAGAGCATCAAAGTCATGTTGAATAGCTACTTTTCTGATGCAGATGGTCATGTATTAATTTATTCGACCGAAGGTTTACCCAGCGAATTAAAAGTTTCTGAATCAGGAATATTATCAGGTGTTATTGACCATGCTGGTGCGTATCAGTTTAAATTAATTGTCACAGACGAATTTGGATTAACTTCAGAGGAAAATATTTATATTGTGGTCGCAGAAAAACCTTCTAATTCTTCTGGTGGTGCTGTATTTCATCTTTTATTGTTTATGATTATTGTTATTTTTAATAAAAAATCACTCTTAAAGCTACAAACGATATAGCTACTATATACAAAAACTAACCTAAATGCCGTTTTAGTATTAATTTATTTTTTGTGGCATTAGTGATCGTACCGGAAGTAGTATCAAAGATTAGAGACAATAATAAAACATAACCAATCTGTAAATTTTATCATTCGGTGCTGAATTTTTTATGATTTTTAAAAATTAACACAAGCGCTTAGGTACGCTAATTTTTTAAACCGATTTTTACGTGCACTGTAATTATGCCATCTGTTTGTCATATTTATACATTATATTTGTTTTCGTTCCCTTATGCTTATTACACCTAACGTATAGTTAATGTGTAAGTTGCTATTCGCCCTTTATTCTTTAAAGGGCTTTTTTTATCCTAAAAAACTAAAACTATATCCCAATAAATGGGCGTGGTATAATGCCGCGCTTAAAAAATCAGTGTTATTTAACTACGTTAAAAAATATTAACCGTAATAAATATACTACTTTTATTCTATTTTCAGTTTTTGGGTAATTAATTTAAATGTCAGTACTTTCTTCTTCATTGAATACAACTAAATCTATCGCACAAACCCGCGTAATCGTTGGTATGTCTGGCGGCGTCGATTCTTCAGTTTCAGCCTATTTGCTGCAACAACAAGGTTATCAAGTTGAAGGTTTATTCATGAAAAATTGGGAAGAAGATGATACCGATGAATATTGTGCTGCCGCCGATGATTTAAAAGATGCTCAACAAGTGTGTGAAAAGCTTGGCATTAAATTACACACGATTAATTTTGCTACCGAATATTGGGATAATGTTTTTGAATATTTTCTAGCTGAATACAAAGCAGGCCGCACACCTAATCCAGATATTATGTGTAATAAAGAAATAAAATTTAAAGCTTTTTTAGAATTTGCTTGTGAAGATTTAGGTGCTGACTACATTGCTACAGGCCATTACGTACAACGAGAAATGCGTGATGGTCAATGGGCGATGATCCGTGGTTTAGATACCAATAAAGATCAAAGTTATTTTCTTTATACACTTAGCGATAAGCAACTAGCCCAAACATTATTTCCAGTAGGACATATAGAGAAACCTGAAGTACGCGCTATTGCTGAAAAAGCTGGATTAATAACTCACAACAAAAAAGACAGTACCGGTATTTGTTTTATTGGTGAGCGTAAATTTAAAGATTTTTTAGGTCAATACTTACCTGCCCAACCAGGCATTATAGAAAGTGCCGAAGGTATTGAAGTTGGTAAACACGAAGGCCTTATGTATCACACCCTTGGCCAACGTAAAGGTTTGCGCATTGGTGGCCTAGCCACTGCGGGCGAAGAACCTTGGTATGTGGTTGATAAAGATATGGATAGAAATGTATTAATTGTTGGTCAAGGACACAATCATCCTCGTTTGTTTTCAAAAGGCTTATTCGCCGATCAACTACATTGGGTTAACAGAAAAACAGTAACAGAAGCTTTTAAATGCACTGTAAAAACACGTTACCGTCAAGACGATGTTGCTTGTACCGTAACACCATTAACTCACAACAATTATAAAATTGAATTTGATCAAGCGCAAAGTTCAGTAACGCCAGGTCAATCAGTTGTGTTTTATCAAGAAGATGTTTGCCTAGGTGGCGGCATTATTAATCAACTTATTCGTTAAAAAGTAATTTATGTCTATAAAATTTACCATATTACAAGAGCAAACTCTTACCTTTTCTGCTATTTGCCAAGTTGCTCATTTAGTACAACTTTGTTCACGCAGCGGTAATGTTGAACAAACAGAATTAACCACTTTACTTAATAGCATTTTAAATACGTCTCCTGAAAACACACTGGCAGTCTACGGTGGTAATAGTGAAAACTTAAAGCATGGTTTGCAACTAGTGGTTGCTCATTTAGGCGATAAAAGTAAACAAAAAGATCCTGAACTCACCCGTTATATCGTCAGCTTAATCAATTTAGAACGTAAGTTAATTAAAAAACCACAAGCTCTTGCGACATTAGGTGAACGCATTAACCAAACCAAACGTCAGCTTGAACATTTTGATATAAACAGTGAAACCATGCTGGGTAGCTTTGCCAGTATATATAGTGATGTTATTAGCCCATTAGGCGCACGTATTCAAGTTGCTGGTGAGCCAGCTATTTTGAAACAAACAAATAACCAGCATAAAATTCGTTCTTTACTGTTGGCCGGAATTCGCGCCACAGTATTATGGCGACAAGTGGGCGGTAAACGTCGAAATATTTTATTTTCACGAGCTAAAATAGTGACTTGTGCTGAGCAATTTTTACAAGCATCAACCATTTAAATTACATCTTCAATTTAACAACGTTAAGAACAACTTAGGAATAAACTATGGAACTTTCAGCATTAAGTGCAATTTCACCAGTCGATGGTCGTTATGGCAGTAAGGTTAAAGCGTTACGTCCAATATTTAGTGAATTTGGCTTAATTAAATATCGCGTAACTGTTGAAGTACGCTGGTTACAAAAACTTGCACAAGCAGAAGAAATTAATGAAGTTCCCACTTTTAGTAAACAAGCTATTACAGCATTAAATGCGATTGTTGATAACTTTAATGAAGAAGACGCTTTACGTATAAAACATATTGAAGCAACGACAAATCACGATGTAAAAGCCGTTGAATATTTTTTAAAAGAACAAGTGGCCGATAATGCAGAATTGAACGCTGTAACTGAATTTATTCATTTTGCTTGTACCTCAGAAGACATTAACAATTTATCTCATGGCTTAATGCTTAACACATGTCGTGAGGAAGTATTATTGCCAGAGTTAGATAAAATATTGTCTGCAATTAAGGCGCTTGCATTTGAATATAAATCTATTCCCATGATGTGCCGTACTCATGGCCAACCTGCATCTCCAAGTACATTAGGTAAAGAAATGGCGAATGTTTATGTTCGCTTAAAACGCCAACGCCAACAAATTGCCAATGTAGAATTATTGGGAAAAATCAATGGTGCGGTCGGTAATTATAATGCTCACATCAGCGCTTACCCTGAAGTTAACTGGCATGAATTTTCACAAACGTTTGTTGAATCTTTAGGATTACGTTGGAATGCATTTACAACACAAATTGAACCACATGATTATATTGCCGAATTATTTGACGCCATTGCCCGTTTCAACACTATTTTAATCGATTTTGATCGTGATGTTTGGGGTTACATTGCTCTGGGTCACTTTAAGCAAAAAACTATTGCTGGTGAAATTGGTTCATCAACTATGCCACACAAAGTTAACCCCATTGATTTTGAAAACTCAGAAGGTAACTTGGGCATTGCCAACGCATTATTCTCTCATTTAGCTCAAAAACTTCCCATTTCTCGCTGGCAACGTGATTTAACTGACTCAACAGTATTACGTAACTTAGGGGTTGGATTTGCGCACGGTTTAATTGCCTATCAAGCCACTTTAAAAGGTATTAGCAAATTAGAAGTAAACGAGCAAAACTTGTTAAACGAATTAGATAAAAACTGGGAAGTGTTAGCCGAACCAATTCAAACGGTAATGCGTCGTTATGGCATTGAAAAACCTTATGAAAAATTAAAATATTTAACCCGTGGTAAACGTGTTAATGGCGATTCAATGCGTGAATTTATAGATAATCTTGAGTTACCCGAAAAAGCAAAAGATGCCTTAAAAGCGATGACACCAGCTTCTTACATTGGACGCGCGGTAGAATTTATTGATAATCTAGATTAATAATCTATTTAACTGATTATTTTTAGCACAGCATTAATTCATGTATAAACGGCTCTCGAGCCGTTTTTTTTTATTATTTTCAACCCCATAAATCCATATGTTTGACCTAAGTCAAACAACTACAAATTAATCAACACATAACCCAAATTTAATAAAAGACATGATCTTTCGCAATTATTGATAACCACAATATTGTTATGCTTATTCCATCATAATATTTTAGAAAATAAATTCATGCGACTCTTCTTTATTATTAACTTATTACTTTTATTAGGTTTATCAGTGCTATCTACTTCGGTATTTAGCCAAGACAAACAGCTCACAACTAAAAGAAAGCAAACATTAATTCATATACTTAAACAAGACTGTGGGTCTTGTCATGGAATGACACTAAAAGGTGGACTAGGATCACCTTTGTTACCAAAAAACCTAAAAAAACAAACAACCAAAATGATTGAAAATACTATTTTATACGGTCGTCCTGGAACAGCAATGCCACCATGGAACACCATATTAACAAAACAAGAAATTCATTGGTTAGCACTTCAATTGAAACAAGGGATAAAAGATGAAAATCATTAAAAAATTACTTAGCGCTGCACTTTTTTCATCACTGCTATTAGGTTGTAGCACTCATCAAGTGAGTGTTGTACCAGTATTACGTCCAACCGGAGATTTAGGCGTTATTATCGAACGCGCGACAGGACAAGTAAAAATTGTTAACCACACTTATCAAACCATACTGAGTGAAGTTAGTGGCTTAGGAGATTTATCGCATGCTTCTATCGTTTATTCTCGTGATGAACGTTATGCCTATGTTTTTGGTCGTGACGGTGGTTTAAGTAAAATTGATTTGTTAACCGACAAGCTTAGCAAACGTATTATTCAATCAGGTAACAGTATTGGCGGCGCAATTAGTCAAGACGGTAAACTTGTTGCCGTATCAAATTACACGCCAGGTGGTGTTAAAGTTTTTAACAGTGAAACTTTAGAATTAGTCGCCACTATTCCCGCCACAGTATTAACCAACAAAGTTAATGAAGATGGCTCGCCTAAACACTCTAAAGTGGTTGGTTTAGTTGACGCCCCAGGTCAAAAGTTTGTCTTTAGTCTTTTCGATAGTAATGAAATTTGGATCGCAGACTTTTCTAAGCCAACCATGAAATTGACTAAATTTACCGACATTGGTTTAAATCCTTATGATGGTTTAATCAGCCCTGATGGCCGTTATTATATTGCCGGATTATTTGGTGAAGATGGCATGGCATTACTCGATCTTTGGCATGTTGAAAAAGGCGTTCGTCGCATTTTAGATCATTATGGTAAAGGTGAAAAAAAATTACCTGTTTATAAAATGCCTCATTTAGAAGGCTGGGCGATTGCAGGTAAATACGCCTTCGTACCTGCAGTGGGTCAACATAAAGTATTAGTAGTTGACACCAATACTTGGCAGCAAGTTACCGAAATAAAGGCGTATAGCCAACCCGTTTTTGTAATGGCACAGCCTGACGATAAACAAATATGGGTAAATTTTGCATTTCCTTATAACGATACAGTTGAAGTTTATAACACCGAAACGTTCGCCAAAGTCAAAACATTAAAGCCAGGTCCAGCAGTGTTACATATGGAGTTTACACCACGAGGGGAACACGTTTGGCTATCGGTACGCGACAATAATGAAGTGCAAATTTACGATACTAATTCGATTAAATTACTAAAAACTCTTAAGGTTAAAAGCCCTAGTGGCATATTTTTTACTAATCGCGCACATCAAATAGGGCTATAATTATGTCGCTATCAATGTTACAAAAACAATTAATCAATGGCTACCAAAAAGATTTTCCATTGTGTTCAGAGCCTTTTAATTATATAGCTGCTCAGCTTAATGTTGACCAAGAAGATGTCTTAAATGCCTACAACGATTTAGCTGATCGTCAAATTATATCTAGAAATGGCGCGGTATTTGATCATAAAAAAGCGGGAGCAAGTACCTTAGCCGCGGTTGCTGTACCCGTTGAAAAATTAGAGCGTATTGCTGAAATCATTAACAGCTTTGATCAAGTAAACCATAATTACGCACGCGAACATCATTACAATTTATGGTTTGTCGTTACCGATAAAAATATCGAACAATTACATAAAACACTTGAACGTATTGAAAACAAAACAAGTTACCCATTACTGATCCT
>Ga0316202_10001211_pt1 | contig 21230 bp, 38 predicted proteins | sample 3monrhotite_MG_FD_204934 | JGI IMG/M metagenome (GOLD analysis project Ga0316202, IMG submission 204934) | Microbial mat bacterial communities from mineral coupon in-situ incubated in ocean water Damariscotta River, Maine, United States -... | ecosystem: Environmental > Aquatic > Marine >... | reverse complement strand
GTGATGAAATGGGATCGAAATAAGCAAGGATGGAATGGGGAGGAGTTCGAACAGCGGATCCTGATCGATAAGATAAAGGACGCAACTATGGTCTACGTGCAAGCTCTTCGGGCTCTGGCGGGGTCTACTATTAACGCGTTTATCGATGATATGTGGAGGCCATTCTGGACTAGGCCATACGCATGGCACTACTACATGAACTTGCTCGACGAGAAGATTTATACCGGCAAACCGATTTACGAGGATAAGAACTTCTTTATTGCTCACATGAATAGAATAACAAACAGAGATCCTGTGCCATTACTCAGACCTTACTGAAAACCAAGAAAGACAATAACCAGAAAGAAAAAACAATGAATGTAAAACCAGAGAGAATTATTAAAGCGGTTTGTGATGAGTTTGGGATAACTCGTGAGCAAATAGGACTATCCACACGAGCACGAAGCACGACAACACCACGAGCAATAGCATGTATGCTGATGAATGCTCATTCAGAGAATGTTTCGACTGAAAAAACAGCAGAATGCTTTGAAGGTCTCCAAGCGCATTCGGTATATGCATGCATTCGTACTGCACGGGACTGGTGGGCCTATGATTCATACTTGAAAAAGAAAATCGAAAACATTCAAAGAGTGCTAAGTTCGGAAGCCTACGCAATAGAATCTAAATAAAATTATGAGAGATACAAACACAGTATTTTTAACGGGAAACCTGACAGCAGCGCCAGATCTTCAATGGACACATTCAGGGAAATCATTTTGTCCATTCAACATTGCGGTGAATCGATCCTATAAAGACGCGTCTGGCGAGTGGCAAGAAGACGTCGACTTTTTCGGATGCGTCGTATTTGGTAAAACCGCTGAATTTATGGGGCAATACCTGGACAAAGGATCGAAGGTTTTGATCGAAGGTCGACTTTCGCAAGAGAAATGGGAAGACAAACACACTGGCAAGAGCAAATCCAAAACGAAAATCATTGCCGACAAAATCACGTCTGTTGGTAGCCGGGATAGATCACAGTCGAATGACGCATATAAACAGCGACCAGAACCTAAGCAGACACAAAACCAACCGCAGGGAAACATCAACGAGAACGACGACGTTCCATTTTGAATTATGAATGAGCTTTTTGAAATCGAAGAAAGCAAGTCACCGCGTCTTCTATGGACGGAGAAGCACAATATTAAAACGCATTACAACAAGGAATGTGATCCTCCTTGGGCGGCGTTTATAGGGGATTGGGACGATATTGGATACGAGTGTAATGAAATGGAGGAAGACGGAAGACTTGTTGAAGGATACACCGAAGAGGAAGCACTTTTAAACTTAATTGCCCGTGGTCGGGTGAAACATTGGAATCAAGAATAACCATTATGAAATACCTAAAACAATTAGCAACGGATTTAGAGACTCTGACAAAGCTTCCAGGCAAGCACATAGACCTATCAGGGATCGTTGACAGGCTAACCATCCAAACGAATGCGGACAGAGTGCTTGTTCGAAACGCCATCAATGAGATTAATGCCAAGTTTAAGCAGTTAAAGGAAAACCAGACTATCCAGCCTCAAAGCCTTTACAATGGAACCGGAATCAATGTTTTAAATTATGTTAAGGCCGAAGACTATGACGCAGTGACTACCGGTCAGAAATGCCTTGTGCCTTACCTATGGAAAGCAGTCCAAAATATATACCAACACTCTGAGTATTCCCTAGCCAACAACAAATATGCGGCCAAGGATGCCTACGAAGACAAAAGAAATTTCGGAGGGTTACGAGCCGAGGAGATTTATATACCGGGAGGATCATACCTCATGACAGAGACATTCCCACTGCTTCCGGGTATCCGTTTAAAAGGCGCTGCCTTTGGCTTGACCAAAATCTTCCCCACCCTTGAACCAACCAAATCTATGTATGTGGACGGATTCTCATGGCTTGGGAAACCCCACTTGGTTGCATTCTACTTCAGTAGAAACGTCAAATACAAATCCTGGGAAATAGCAGCCCACAACCAAGGTCTATTCGACCTAACAATTGCACCAGACCCATATTCACGCCCAACACTTCCGATCCTCTTCGGTGGCCATCACCAGGAGCCTGAAATTAAGCGATGCAATATTCAGAGCATTCGTTCAGGCTTGTCCTCCTCACTGATGTTCATGAATTGGGAAGATACCGCTAAACACAACGGCGCATTCCCTGATTGGTATGAGGAGTTGCCTCAAGACCCGAGTCTGGTCGACCTCCTCGACGGTCGGATAGAAGATAATCAGCTTGAAGGTGGCGAGATTGTGCAATCGGTTTTGACTGGGCAACGGTTGAGCTTCACGGGGAATAAGTGCTTTTATACATCGTGTGGCTATCGGATCAGTACCAGCGAAGGCGTGATTGCAAACAATACGCATGCCCAATGGCCTGGACATTCGCAAATGCCTGGGGTGATTAAGGGTGATGCTTTAATGAATGAGCAGATCGGACAACTCAGCCACTTAATCTATGCCTCTCACGGCAGAAATGACCTACTGACAATAGACCAGTTTAAGGCAACCTACGCAGGCACGAGCCTACCCAAATTCATGGAGGTTTTATGATAGAAATACAAGATTTAATCCCTTCGCACCATGTGCTGCACACGATGACCATCCGAGACTATTTCGCAGGACAAGCGTTAGCTGGGAATTTGGCTTATTCTCATTGTAATCCACAAACCGGCAATTTTCAGGAGAATTGCAGTTGTGAGGGGATAGCATTAGCTTGCTACGAACTTGCAGACGCCATGCTCAAGGAAAGAAGTAAGGAACCATGAAAACTCAACCAAGAATATGTGAGAATTGTCAATTTCACCATCACTTTAACCATTTAACTTCTACACTGGGCTACGCTGGAGAATGCAGAAAGAAGGCTCCTATCATCACCAAACAGGGGCATACTAAATTTCCGGGCAGTTTTCCTGGGCATTGGTGTGGTGAGTGGGAAGTGCACTCGGATTACGTTCAAGTTTATAAATACCATGATCTTTGGAAACTTTTTGAAAATGGACCCCTGTTGAAAGTAGTTTTGAAAGAAGAATGGGATAAGAAGGAGGCCCAACCATGACACCAACCAAACCAGGCCACTATTGGTGGCGAGAGAAAGATGGAGATGAGTGGGAGCAAGGCGTTGTTTCATATAATTGGGACAGATCACGTCTAACATGGGACACTATAGAACTGACAGTTCATAGAGATTACCGATTTGTATCTGGTATGGGCGGCCAATGGGAACCATGTCCTAAACCGGGTGAGGGTGTGGAGGGTTGGGGAGTGTTCGCAACGCATGGAACCTTTATACACGCCATGGCATGCGAAGATGACTGCAAAAGTAGTTGTTTTAAAGATGGCTTTTACTCTGAGCAAGTTTTCAAGGATTCCAGCTTAACCTGCCAACCCGTCACCATCTACCCACGGGAGGAACAAGTATGAATGAGCAACCAGACCAGATAGACATGATGCCTGAAAAAGAGCTGCGATTTGAAGTTCGGAGGTTGGTTAAAGAACTCACTGAACTTCGAGCCAAATCCAAGGCTTATGATGAGGGGAGGGAAACGTGGTCAGTTGTCACTTGTGATGGATTGTCTGTTAGTATAGGGACGCGAAGGCAGTGTATACTACTTTCAAAATCATACAACGAGAACCCTGCATATATGAATGGCTACACCTGCGAAAAGGTCCGCATCTGCAAGGAGGTGGGGGGATGAACAAAGAACTACAAATCGCCTTGGCTACATCTCTCATTTTAGGAGTGCAAGGCATCCACCCGCCAAGAGCATTACGTTATAAGGAACCAGACCCGCCACGAGAAAAAAACAAACATGATTTGGCTCGTCTCAGAAAGGCAAAGTTGAAACGTGATAGACGGGAAGCAAGAAGGCAAGCGGATAGAGAAAGGAGTTTAAACCATGAAACTTAAACCATGCCTGTTTTGTGATAGCGAGGATGTCTGCTTTAATCACGACCTAACCCCCGACTATGTTACCTGCTTGAACTGTGGGGCAGATGGCCCCTTGGGAGACCCAACCGGCTCCAAGTGGAACGCGGCGGCTGAGAAGGTGGAGAAGCTGGAATCATTAGTCATACATTCAGTGGATGCAATAATGTCAGCCTGTGGAAACAGCTATTCCAACTCATACACCCAAAATTGGTTGGAGGAAGCAAAAAGCCTTGGACTATATGACGGTAAAACTACCGGAAAGATTCAAGAGCTTAGCATTGAGTGGAGCTATTGGTTAGATACTAATGGCGGATTACCTGAAATCAAAAAGGAGCCAAAACAATGACAACCAGAGAAGCGTTTGAGAAAGCAGTCAGTGCTTCACCGTTTGAGCGGGACATCACTCGTCACCCATTAGACGAAACAATAACAGCATGGCCTGGAGCTTATATAGACTTGGACGTAGACATGGCTTGGCATATGTGGCAAGCCGGAATTGCTTACCGGGACCAAGACTTGAAGAAAGGAGAGTTGCTCTGTGGTCAACCAGAGACTACAGAGCAACTTCAGAAGGTTTTGGACGATTTAAAAGAAGCTGAGAAAATAGCTGAGAACAATCCTATCAGATTTGGAAAGGAAGGAGATAAGGATGAAATACACAGCACAGATACATAAAGACGAACCAGAGGGACATGGGTTTTTAGCATGCCTGACTGAGATGCCACAATTACCAAAAGGTGAATACTTAGCGAGCGAGTCTGCCCCGTATCAAGTAGCAATGCTTGATCGCAACCCCTTAACACAAGACTTTTCTTGGTGTGTGTTTGATGGAGCGGTGAAGGACTGGAAGGACCCTATTGGGCAAGCATTATTGGATGCAGGAGCACAACCTAAAGAATGGAAATGGATGACGCTACATGAAGATTAAAGACACAATATTTGCAATAGACTTTGATGGCACCTGCGTAACTCACGAATATCCTAAAGTAGGCAGGTCCATAGGGGCCGAGAAAGTCCTTAAACGGATAACGGATGAGGGTGGCTTGCTGATCCTTTGGACGATGCGAAGCGGGGATCAGCTAGAGGATGCTAAGAATTGGTTTCATGACAACGGCATTCCGCTTTTTGGAGCACAAAGAAACCCAACCCAAGACGAATGGACAGACAGTCCGAAGGCATACGCTCAAGTTTACATAGATGACGCTGCTTTAGGCTGTCCGTTGGTGGAACTGATCATGGAAGGTGAACGTCCATATGTGGACTGGGATAAGGTAGAAGCCCTACTGTTTAAGGAAGGAGAGGAGGATGAGTAGTGATAGCACCGGGTTCGTAGTTGGTCTTATATGTGGGGCCACGATAACATTTGTAATTTTTGCCTCTTTAGAATCTGGGAGGCTGTCAGATTTCAAACAAGAGGGCATAGACCAAGGCCATGCCGAATACGTCATAACAGACCCTGCCACAGGAGAAACAGAATGGAGATGGAAATGATGAGTGATGAACTACAGGTATTAACAGCCCTATTCGTAGCCCTTGTAGCTTCCTTAATATTTTACTTTGGATACAGGCTAGGTAGAGACGACCTAGAAAATAATAAGGAACTAGAGCAAATCATAGCCGATGGCAAGCGATGTGATCTCAAGCTCGCAGAGCTGATCAAAGAGGCCCACACACTGAAGGAAAACAATGAGCACTAAAAACAAACCGCCACGTTTGAATCAACAATTTCTTGAGTCAGGGGATTATCTCCCCGAATTCCTAAAGGACTTTCATGACCAAAAACATTTCTTCAAGTCTATGCATTCAGCGTATAGGGAGAATGACCCGAAGGGAGAAATGCCTAACTGGATACAGGGCCATTGCTATACAATAGACTGGTTTTTGTGGTATGTAGCAAGACGTGGTTACACGCTTCAAAAAAGCAGAGCTAACGTGGAGTTTGAGCCTTTGCCGTGATTAAAACTTTATGACAGGCAGAAAGCATCTTAGTGACTTGGAGAAAACCTTGGACTGAGTGCTGGAGGTGCGAAACCTCCCCCGTCGCCAATTTTAGGATGAAATTAAACTGGTCAGATACACAGGAGGAAAGGTGGCAGGCTTTATTACAGGCCGATCTTTTAAACCAATTAAAAGAGAGTGATAAGCCTGAATTTGAAAAGCTAACCGAGTTACGGACCGCGATGCTAGGCCCAGGACCGGAGGAACGGTTTCAGTCGGCACAATCACTTAGACATACTAACAGGCTCATCCGGGAGCTAAGAGAGGCTTTAGCCAAGTCGCAGGATGTGACGAGTTAAGACTGAGATGAATTATGAACACCATTAAAGAAGAATTAGCCGAGGCATTAGCCGAGCCCAAACAAGGCTCACTGGCGAGCGCAGAGATAATAAGCGACGACGTGAGATATTACAATAAGGTGCTTGAGCCTTTTGCTGTTGGGAAGTGGGTCTCGGTGGACGAGAGGTTGCCGGAGTTTGGCCGCCGTTCCGGGGTTTGGAACGGGTATTGCAGGAGCGAAAATGGAGGTGAGTTTTGCGGTAAACATTATAGGCATGTCTTTGAAAGCTACGTTACCCACTGGCTTGACCTGGACTTGCCTAGTGATAAGCAGACAACAGAAACACTAAACGAATCATGAAAGCCTTATTCCTCGACATCGACGGCGTGATGTCCATCAATCACGGCAAGATAGATTGCCATAAGGTCGTTATGATCAACAAGATCATACAGTATACAGATTGTCATATAGTCCTATCCTCATCATGGCGGCTAAACTCGGGGCTGTGCATGAGTTTGTTCGACGATGGCATTCTGTTCGAGCACTCAACACCCGACCTATCTACTCCAGACGACGAGCATGGCGCTGTTCATAGAGCTTCGGAGATTAGACTATGGTTAGACCAGCATCCAGAGGTAACAGCCTATGCCATACTAGACGGTGATCAAGAGTCGTTAGTGCCTTATGCTGACAAGCTTATTGCTACTAACCACAAGGTTGGACTGACTCTATCACATGTGCATAGAGCTATAGCTATGCTTAATGAAACAAAAGAATAGGGGTACCCGACGAAATGAAGTCCATGTTTATTCAAACGAATTTCACCACAACGAGAGATACTAGGCAAAAACTACCTGGGCAAATTCTGCCGGCAGGCAAATATTGCCGATTTCTTGAAGGAATCTCTTTATCGTTAAAGGGGCGGGTGACCGCGCCGCTTCGCTTTGTGTCTGTGAAAGAGAATTTGAACGAAAAAGCACACTGTTAACGTTAAAGAAGGCCAAATTGCAAAAAACAAACTAGAAAGAAAAAACGAATGAGAAATAAAACTAACAATCTATTATTTGAATTATCCCTATCAGACTGTTGTGAATATATTGGGGCTTGCAAATCCGTCCGTAAATGGGCTGACGATTGCATTTCACAAGGGCTCGAAGAAGCATTGGAAGAAAATCATCAAGTGGATATGGCTAGAGAATATACTGAGTTCGTAAAACAGACCGCGAACAAGTACGGGATTCCAGTCCAGGTAATGTGCGCGTTTATATTAGGTTCCGAGGCCAATAGTGTGGAAAAGGTTCTCTCGGATTCAGTGACTAATCTAATCGGAAACAATGACAACTAACAGCAAGCTTCGTTTGGATTTATGCGCTTCAGTGGCCTGCATTGTGCTACTGGTTATAGCGTTCTCACGATTCAATGAGATTGAGATTCAGTTGAATAGAGTTGAATCGACACTCGAAGAGATTAAGCGGCAAACGAGCATTCAGAAGATAATTGGAACGCTTCATGAAATCACGATAACGAATCCACCTCTGGACGTCATACAGATAGATAGACCTTTGCCTTATTGGATGCATGAAATTGAAAGCGGGGCGAAATCAGATTTATTATATAGGTTTCCAAAAACAGAAAGACTAATAAATGAACATTGAACAATACGCGGTCATAAGATTAAGGCAAATCGCATATCGCACAGCATTCTTGGCATGGGCTTGTGCATTTATCCTGATCGCAATCTTTGTTGTGGCTATAGATTTAGACGCGAGGCTAGATAGGATCGAATCCAAAATAGAAGAGATAATAAATGAAAACTGAACAAGAAGTATTAAAGGCAATGGCAATGGTCAAGGAATACTGCAAAAGTCTATTGCCACTTAGCACCAAAGTCTGCACCGCTTGAATCACCGGGACGCGCACGTCTAGTAGGTTGTATAGTCGTGCCGTTCTTGGTTCTGTTTATCTTCGCCTCTGGTCCATTCTTCAGTTCGAGCTCACGGAGTTTGTCAATTATCTGATTAATCGTCTTGTACACATGAGCGAACATGCCGCGTTCAGGGAGCTTTTGAATAGGTTTACTCATACGTCGATATAGTTGTAGGTAAGCGTCGACCAAGCGTTGAAACTCCATCTTGTGTATTCGATGGCTTTACCAACTTGAGGTATGATCTCTAACGTATTTGACCGTTCTTTCCATCCCCATTGGGTATTGGGCGCTTTAGCTGTCGGGTTGATTGGCATGGTATCAACAATTATCTGAGGAATTAGTTCGTTAGCGATTAGAGCATTCGATGAGTAGAAGGATTCCACCATTTCAACTTGCCGCCGTTGAGTGTACCTTGCGTGATAAGTGCGCTGTCTAGTCAATGACGGAATGTCGACCTCATCGTATTCTCCGCCTCGCATCTTTTGGTATAGTAAAGCTTCGGCAAGCGAGTTTTCATCAGAACCACCAGACTTGAGCTTGTCCCTCTGTGTTTCATACGAGTCTATCTCGCCAGCTCTGTAATGCTTTAGAGCCGATTCAATGATAACCATTTGGTCAATAGTTACACTTCCGGGCGCGGGTGCTGTTGGTAACGAGTCTGAGCTGATCAACGGATTCCAGTATGAGTCACGTGTATAGAACTCGCTTTCCCATATCCACTGTTCGGTGACCTCTTGGATGTCTCCAGGTTGATCGATTTGCGTTGGATCACTGATGGCAATTTCGAGAGTGTCCTTTCCGCTTCCATCACTGATTCTGTCTGTTCTCCATCCATCGACAACGAACCTGTCCGACAGTTGGTCGAGCGAAGTCGAGTCACCTTCGTATCGGTAAACCCATGAGTACCCCCATTGCGGATCGAAGATGCGCTTTGACATTGTCTGCACGTAATCGTTCCCGTTGGGCTTTCTGATCTGAATTGGGTTGCTCATATGTTTAGTAAGGTCTAAATGATTGCCAAAGCTGAAGTATGTCCCTGTTGATACGCTCGATTGATTTCATGGCTTCCAGTTGCTTGTTCTGGATAGCAATGACTTGGTCTGGTCGACTTCCACTAAAGGCCATGCCGCCTATCGCTCTTGTTGCTATGCCTCCTTGACGTGCCCCAATTAGTCCGCCTTTGTCGAGCTCTGAAAACAGGTCCTCAATCTCCTTCTTCTTTCTTGCTCGTTCTGCTTTCTCCAGCTTCAAGTCAATGGCTGACACGTTGTCAACAATGTTCCCTGTTGGTTGCGGCGGCTTTGAGGGAGTCCCGCCAAACAGACCTTGAAACGCTCTGATGAATCCGGTTCCGAGTCCGGTTCCTGAAAGTGCTGTTGTGTTGAAGTTAGATAATGATGCAATGAGCTTTTGAAAGATCTTTGTTGTTACGAGTATTGCACGCGAGAGTTGCAATTGAGCATTGTCCAGTTGCTTGATGTCTGCATCACTCAGTACAGGAATCCTTGAGACTGCACCGGATTGGGATTCCTGGACAGCTCCAAGGAACTTGCCAGCCTCTTGAGATATTAATCGAGTTGCCGCGTTCCGTAGGCGAGGGTCTGTTGTGATTGTTGGGTTTCTGGCAAGCTTTTGAAGCAAGGTGATACTTCTAACTGATGCGTCATTGGCTTCTTCCATAGATATACCAAGAGTCTCAAAAGACTTTCTGAGCATCTCGTTTCCTTCTACTGCGGCTTGACGGTTTCGGTTGAGAGATTCTAAACCTTCCGCCAGTCTTTCAGCTCCTCCTAGTCCAGCTTCGTTAAACGAGATGTCTAGCCTTTGAACTTCCTCTGCTGTGGCGTTTAGTTGTGTTCGAAGGTTGTCTATACGATCCGCTGCCGTTAGCGCGTCTTTTGTGAAGCGTGTCAAAGCGCCAGCGCCAAAGGCGGCACCAAGTGTCTTGAGTGCGTTCTTGCGCATTCGCTTCATGGAGTTGCCAAACATGGACTCGGACTTTTTGAGCCCGATACCAAACTTGGTAAGGTCGACACCCAGAATCATTAAAAGCTCTTGAAGCATTAGTTTAAAACACTCTCCTCTCTTCGTTTTTTGATAAGCTCCTTGATGTTGTCAAGATGAGCAATTTGATTGTGAGTGAGTATAGATGTCTTGCCGTCCGACCTTGACGCTTTCACTGCAATTAGGTTCGAAAGTATCCTTATCGGTGAATGCATAGCATCCTTTAAGCTCATTCCGAGATCAGTCATTGCAGAACATAGTAGGCTGTATTCTGTTGGGGTTTCGGAATCCCATCCATTTGGATCAGGATCACTTACATGTGCCATTCTCAATTGTTGGAACTGATCTAAAACGAATGATGCAATTACACTGTTTTGCTCGTCAATGTTAGCCTTCTTGGTTCTCCACTTGTAAAGTTTCATCCATACTCCCAAATAAGGGCTAGACATGCGTTGGATTGACTTCTCGTATGGAGTGGCGAGGATGTATGCAAATAGTCTTCCGTCGTATTGTGTCGTTATTTCTAAACCCGAATCAGGAAGGTATGGAGACTCAAAACTCCGAAGCATGAACAGATGACCAAGCTGTATCGGTTGCAACTCAAGGTTGTATGCCTTGAACTCATCGCTTGTTTGTATCCATGCGCCTTGCATTCGGTTTATGCGCCAGACGGATCAGTTAATTCAAAGTGCCGAATAAGTGTCAAAGAAAAGCCTTTGTGTCCGTCGATGTCTACAGACTGTGCTCCGCCTTTGTAAACCCACTGAGGAGTCCCGAACAGTGTTGCGTCTGCCGGATCGGTATTGATACATCCAACGGTTTCATTGCCAAAATCACCTATGACAATGTTAGGAAAGTTCCTGCAAGCAGCAACACCACCGGCACGCGGTAACGCAAGAGAAAGCTTCGCATTATCTTCAGAACTTCCTGCACCGATTATAGTAACTTGAATTGACAATGTTTCGTTGTCGAAACCAAGAATGCCGATGTCACCAGCTACGTCTCGAATGACGGTCTCCCTGGCTTCGTGACCTATTTGGACTTCCTGAACCAGTGGGACGACATAGCCTGAAACTATTTCAGTGACTGCATCTGGTTTAAACAGTTTCACCTCGGCAGCGGCATCACCTTTCTGCCAGCCATAGACGCCGATGTTTGCTAATTGGACTGAATTATTGCTCATCGAAAACGATGAACAGTCAACTATTTATCCGGCAATCATTGAAAGCGTAGCGGTAACAATCCACGTGTTGCTTTCAGGATCTGCTGCGAAGGTTTGAGGCTGGTACATTATGTTGTCTGCATTGTTGAGCCCATGTGAAACAACCTTACGTGCAAGCTGGTTGTTGGAGAAGTATACAGCGGACTCAAAGTCTTCTGCCATGTTTCGGAATTGATCTGATGACGTATCATGAACTTTAACGTGAAGGCTTAAAGTAACGTTTACAATATAGTTCTTGTTTAGGAAACGAGGATCAGCGTTTTGAATCGGCGTTGCTGTGTCGCAATTACAAACAATCATCGGATGCATTCGCTTCTCATGCTCAACAAAGAATTGCTCCTCGTCTTGTGACTCTCCTGGCACTTCTCCAGTCTTCCTCCCTTTGCTGAATGCGGGGAAGATGTTTGCGGAATCAAGGTCCGTAATGTTGATTGACTTTAGATAGTCGACGAATGCTTCCTGAACTCTTAAACAAATCATTTGAAATACCTTCTTGCTTCCCAGTCTTCACTTAGTCGTTTTGCAATTTCTTTACCCATTTCACGCGTTTCATCACGAAACGCAAAGGCAGCGGCCCTTGATACCCGAGAATCAATGACTCTCCTTCCTCCTCTGTTCACGGTCAACCTATAGGCGAATTTCGCTTTTGGATTTGGTCTTCCAAACGTTGCGGGGAATCCCATCGACCTCGCCTTGACTGTGCTTCGCTCCATTTTTACATATGAGTTTACAGCTTTCTGAAAAGGTCTTGATCCATGGTACCACCCGTAACGAAGTGCGCCTATACCTCTGATCCTGGATCGAATCATCTTGCGAGCTTCCTTCTTGGCTTCCTTTTGCGTCAATGGTGCTTCTCCTCGACGGTATCGCATGCCTTGTATAATGTTCAGAGCTCTTGAGCCTCTAACTTGAAACGTCCCTCTTCTTAGTAGACCTGTCTTTTTGCTTCGAATGATCCTGTAAGCGATGATACCCAACTCTTGCTCAAGCTTGGATCTTTCCATTAATGGGGTTTTGTCATGAGCCTTCTTGACAACAAACAGCATTTTCTTGTTCAGAATCTCAGGAATTGAACGGCTAGATACTAAGGCGTACCTTTTCATGCCGGCTGTAAACTTCCTTAGAGTTGCTTGCATGTCTATCTCAGGCACAGGAGCGGGAACGTTAACGTTCTCGTGTTTGCTCCCTAAAGGCGAGTCTGCCCCAAGCCTTACCGCGTTCTTTGCTGCGCTTATTGCTCTTGTTATGACAGGGAAAGCCATATGTTTTAGGCAGGATCAACCAAGTCTAACCTGAATGAATCCCTGTTTGGGAATAGCTTGATTCCAGCGACACGGTATTTAGTCCCCCTGAATCCGTTTGAGTACGTGGTCTCCTGGTTGTTCGGGGTGTCTATGATCTTTCCGAGTTCGTGTGTCTTTGGATGGCTGTTGCGACTTGCAGGAACTAAAGAGGAGTCGATGGTAATTGTTCCGCTATCAACAGTGAGTCCGTCAGGCATCTCTTCACGGCGAACAAAGATTGAAAGCCTTATTTCAAGATCGAATCCACCTTCCTGTGCGACCTCGCCTCGTGCTTCGGATGTCGGAATGCATGGATATTCTTTATTGCGAAACCAGAACATCTGTTCGCCAAGTGTTCTTTCAGTCAGTTTTGTCCCGCTTGAGTTCAGCCTGTTTAATACCGTGTTCATTCAGAAACTTGGCAAAGTCAACGATTGGCAGAATCTCTTTAAGCCATGCGGCACAGATAACGGGTGACCAGAATTCATCGGGCTGGTTCTTGAGCCAGCCCACCAGATCACGAGCTTGCTTTACTGGTTGTTGTAGCGGTTTATTAGGTGACCCGCACGAATTAGAAAGCGAGTCTCTTATATGTTTGCGAAACTCTTTAGGGTCTTCATGCTTGTCTGATGCTTCTTTAGCTTCTTCTAAGAATCTAAATCGTGTTTGCTCATCTTTGATGACTGTCAATTCCCGGGCAATAGCAAAACTAATCTCTTTAGCTTTCCTCAGTCGGTGCGTAGTTCGGTGAACGTCGGCGGCAAGGGTGCATATGTTAGGCGGCGTCCGAAGTGTTGTAATGAATTCTTTTGCTGGTGTTCCGTATGAATCAACACCTTCGGCAAGCGTTCTCCCAATCTTCCAAAGAAGTGATTCAATTTCAATGTCAAGTCTTCGACATTCGTCTCTCCATAATGGTATCTGTTCGTCATTCATAGGTCTTTGCAGCGTGGCATGTTTGTCTTTTTGAATATCTCAGCATCCTTGCGCATAAACTCGGATGGAGGAAGATTCAGCTCTTTACGTATGGCTTTGCATTGCTTAGAAACTGCGGCTTTCGTTTTGCCGTGAAACTCCGCAACTTCAGTCATGCTCATTCCCTGGACATAGGCGACGCCAGAAGGAAGACAGAGAAAAAGGCAGTCGTTTATATAGCAACGCTCATGACTCTGCATGATCATGAGAACCTTTTCAATCCAACCGATCTCTCGATGCTGGTCAATTGGCTCTATGTCGTCGACGGGGTGGTGATCATACGATGCTTCGTATGAATCAGCAGGGTCTCCTTTTACCCCAAGGCTGGAATGCAGGGTGTTCACGTTATACAAACGTAATTTCTTTGTAATGACTGGTCAAGGTTGACTTTTTTAAGAATTCGATGCCAAAAAAGCAGGTAAGTAACGCACGTAAGACCATACCGAAAGCGGCTAAAAAGACGGCAAAGAAGGTTTCAAAGAAGATACCAAAGAAGCAGGTGAAACCTAAAGCCAGGCGTACACGTGTGCCTGGAAAGGAATCATGCCAGACATTAAAGCAAGCCTCAGCTTCCACGGGTTTGTCTATTCCTGTGATCAAACGATGTCGTGACAAGTTTGCCGCTCCCTGTTTTCGATCCGGTCGAATATACATTGAAGAGCTTAAAGAATGGGTGAAGGCAAACGAGTCTAAGCTCAAGGATATAGACCCTAATTCAAAGGAATCCCTGGAAGCCAAACAGCTTCGGCTGAAGTGTGAGAAGATCGAAATCGACCTAGCTAAAAGCAGAGGGGAGTTGATTCCAGCGACAGCAGTCATGGAAGCTGTAATGCTTCTTTCCTCAGAAATTGTGAAGATACACAAGAGCAATGAAAATAACTATTCGCCTATGCTGGCAATGCTCGAAGTCGATCAAGTGCGAGTCCATATGCGGCGAATCACTGACGACGTTTCCGCTAAGATGAGTGCAATACTTGACCCTTGGGCCAAAAAATGGAATCAGTAAATTTAATCAACGAAGCATGGAAGGCTGGATGCACTCCACCAGACAGGAGGCCAATCTATGAGTGGGCTCGAGAACATATCACACTTCCCAATGCCTTCACTATAACCGGGCCTTACAATCCTGACTATTCCAGGAGGTTCCTTGATATATTCGACGCGCTAAAATCCGATACTGTTCGCAATGTGATTGTCAAGAAGCCGGTCAGGGGCGGAGGAACGATGATAGGTGACATCTGGTTGCCTTGGGTAATCGCAAACGATCCTGGTCCGTTCATGTTTCTGATGCAGTCCGACAAGGTCGCAAGAGCCCATACAGATACGCGCACTAAGCCGATCATGGAGAACTGCGAACCTGTGAAGCCTTTCGTGTCTGAGGATCGAAGCAAGACACGTAAAAGCGAGATGATATTCAGAAACGGAATGTATCTTGGAATCTCTGGACCTAGTTTAAATAATCTTCAATCAAAAGGAATCCGCTATCTCTTCTTGTCTGAGGTCTGGCTTCCTGACTGGTTCGGGAAGGTCAATGAAGCGTTGGGCAGAACAAAGGACTTCAGAAATAATGCGATGGATAAGGTGTTCATGGAGTCCCAAGCAGGAGAAGAAGGAGACGACCTGGATACGTGGTTTCATCGCGGGACCATGAAGGAGTGGGCTATTGTCTGCCTAAAATGTAGTCATTCAATGGTTGTCACAAAGTGGCAGAACAAGCGCTCTGATGGCACGAGATGGGGTCTTGTGTGGGACAATCAGAAAAGCAATAAACGCAATGAGCCGTTTGACCTTAAACGAGCACAAGAGACAATACACTTTGAATGCGAGAAGTGCGGGCATCCTCATCTCCATAACGACCACACTTTGAGGGAATGGAATAGGCTCGGCCACTACATTCAAACCAATACCGATGCAAACCCGCGTGTGGAGTCTTTCAGGTGGCCCGGTTTAATCCATAACTCATGGGTTGATATGGTTGAGATGTTTCATTCCGCAATCATAGCATACAAGCAAGGCAATTTAGATCCGCTCAAGATATTCTTTCAAAAGTATGTTCCTGAATCTTGGTCAGAATCCAAGGCACATGAGGCTAGTCCTATTCAGACAACCAAGTTTGATGCTAAAGAGAAATGGGAGGATGAGTATGTCCGGTTCCTTACAATCGATGTCCAAGACGAGTCACTGTTCTATTGGGTGGCTAGGTCGTGGTCGAAGGATGGCGAGTCAAGGCGTTTAGCTTTTGGTCGTGCCTATTCGTATTCAGAGCTAAACAAGATACAATTGGATTGGTCAATCGCAGGTCCAAACGTGTTTATTGATTCTGGATTTGATACGCGTATCGTCTATTTCCAGGCGGCTAAATACGATTGGAATGCAACTAAAGGCGACAATGTGGAGCATTACATGGAGGACATTGTTCCGCGTAAACGAAGAAACAAAAGAGCTCCAGAAAAGGTAAGGAAATCTTACAAATTAACATATGGAGATTCGGAGCGAGGGACAGGGACAGAAGGTAAACATGTTTGTGTTCTCGTTAGGTATTCAGATATCACTTACCAATGGCGTGTCTATAGGTTGATCAACGGGAAAGGGGCTAAATGGCTAACTCCACAAACCGACATGACACAGGAAGAAATGGAATACAGAGACCATTTGTTTTCTGAGTATCCTAAAAAAACACGAGATAAGATGACAGGCAAGGTTAAATGGATCTTTGTCTGCCCGAGCGGAAACAATCACTGGAGAGATTGTGAGAAGCTACAGGCGCTAGCGGCGACGGCAGCACAATGCTTGATTGATTACCAAGATGAGCAATCACGCGCTTCAGATGATACCGGCGAGGAATCCGAATAGTTGACTATGCCTGAAAATTAAAAGGCATGAACTACTTTATTGGGCGAACACAGGAACAACTAGAGGAGGCTTTGCAGGCGGCTCAAGAAGAGCTTGAGAACGGGAAGCAATTGCTTTCTTCGAGCGTAGGCGAGTCAGCATTCACATTCCAAAGCGAAAACTCTATCAAGAAACGTATTCAACAAATATATGTTGCGTTGAATGCTCTTGATTCAGACACGTATCCAGCTTCGCTCATCATTCCTACTACACGTGCGGCGATAGATTCACCGGACTACCGATAACGCCATGTCTAAACGATTGAAAACTTCAAAACAGATAACGAGCAGAGGAATCCCCGCGTTGTCAACTGCTAGACCGGTTCAGACGGTGGACCCTAACCGTCAGAGCGTAGGCAACAACAAGATGCTTCTGACAGCTCAAAGCAGAAGCGGTAGATCGGCCAGTCCTTGGATAGATCACGATACGCACCAGAACGTGACTAGGGACGGAAGGCGCAAAGTGATGGTTAAAGGAAGGTGGCTTGCTCAAAACTTTCCAAGTCTTACAGGTGCGATACTTGAACAATCAGACATGGCTTGTGGAACTTGGGTTCCTGAGTTTCAAGGAGAAGATAAGGATTGGGGAGAACGCGCAACGGAATGGCTCCTTGAGTGGGAAAAGATCATGGATGTAACCGGAACGCTAGACGGTGATGGTTACAGAGATCAGCTCTTGGCGTCGACGCTTATAGATGGCGAGCTTGGAACCATATTAACAGAAACACCTTCAAAGCATCCACGGATTCAAACTCTCAGGTCTCACAGGATCGGATCAATGCAAGAGAAGTCTCTTGCAACTGATAAACATAAGGTCGTGGACGGTGTTCTTGTGAATCGGTTTAATCGTCCTTATCAATATGTTGTCCAGCCTGACAATCATGCGGCACCAATAACGATTCATGCAAAGAACTTTATCCTTTCATATGATCCGCTTCCTGGCTGTCCAGATCAGTTGCGCGGTATCTCGTGGCTTGGTTCCAGTGCTGATGATTGGGAAGACTTAGACGAGTCTAAGCGTTTCGAGCTTGCGGCACAAAAGGCGTGTTCTGTGCATTCATTAATAGAACACAATGAGGACGGCGAGATGGACCCGCTGAAGCAGCGGTTTAACATGTCTCAAACAAATGATGATTCAACGAACGCGCTAGAAACTACGGCAAGAATTGAGGTAGAAGACCAATACATTGTTTACCGTGCGGACAGCAATTCCAGGCTTGAAGCTTTTAACTATGACCGACCAGGGCAGAACGTTCAACAATACCAAGCTATGGTTGAAACGCATGGGTTCCGGGGAATAGGTTGGTCCCGTTTCTTCTCTGTTGATCCAAGCAAGCTCGGCGGGGCTTCGATGCGTGTCGAGGTTGATCGACTCGTGCGGACTCTGCGGAGACGTCAGCGTTTGATTTCAAGGACCATGAAGCGCATTCATACTTATGCTTTAGCGAAAGCTATCAACTTGGGGCTTCTCCCTATGAATGACGAGTTTTGGAAATGGACTTACCAAAAGCCAGACATTCCGACTGCGGACCGGAAATACGAAAGCGATATAGCCGTCCAAGAAAACAATGCTGGATTCATCACTTTAGACAAGATTGCAGGAAGGAGGGGGGAACGGTGGCAAGACGTCCAAGATCAGAGATTGACTGAGGTTAAGCGTCAGATTGAGCGGGCAAAAGAGGTCCTAGGTGTTGATCTCGATCCAGTGCCTTTACTGTTTCCTGAACATACAACAATTGAGAATAGACCAGTAACAGGTCCAGTAAATCAAAACGACGATGAATGATTTAAATAAACTGGCAGGCGAGCATTGGGCGATAGAGGCAACCAAGTTTAAAAGCCTGATCTCGACAATGCCGGAATACATTAAACAGTATGCAGGAAAAGGAGACTTCGACGTAAGTCACACATGGGGCGGCGTACAACAGCCACGCGTTGAAATGCACGGCAATGTTGCGGTAATACCTGTTTATGGTCCTATGGGGCAGAACCTTCCCCCAGTGCTTAAATACTTCGGCTTCGTTGATTACCTGGACATATCGAAAGCGATAGCTCAAGCAATCAAAGAGACGGACATTGTTGTTTTAGATTTCGACACTCCAGGCGGGACAGTGGTCGGGTGCTATGAGGTCCAACAACAGATTGCAAGACTTGGCGAGGACGGAAAAGTAATCGTCTCGTTTACTAACAGCATGAGGGCAAGCGGCGGAGAGCTTATGTCAACATCGTGCAGCATAGTGACAGCTACGCCTTCTGCAATGGTCGGTAGCATCGGAACATTAATAGCCATTGAGGATGTTTCTAAAATGTTTGAGTCGTTCGGTATTCAGGTTGAGCTCTTTTCCTCGGGTGTATTCAAAGGCATGGGAACGCCAGGGACATCATTGAACGATGATCAAAGAGTCCTGCTGATGGAGGAAGTTGACGAAATGGCGGAGGAGTTCAAAGCTATGGTTGCGGCTTACAGAGACGTTGATGATTCATTAATGCAAGGGCAGACCATGACCGCACAGAAAGCAGAGCAAGGCAATCTCGTAGACTTCATTTCAGATTCACTTGAATCTCTCGTTAATTCACTTCAGTAAGAAACAGTTGACTAGAAACCAATAGAAAAGCAATAGAAGCATGAATGTATTAAACTCTATCAATCAAAAGATCGACGAACTAAAGGCATCGATTTCGCCACAGAAGCAAGACGCGTCTACGGAAGAGGAAATCACTAACCTGAAGGGCCAAGTCGAAACACTTCAAACAGAAAAGGCAACACTCGACGCTAATAATGCAGTATTGAGTGAAGAGCTTGAAACCTTGAAAGCTGAAAACATCAGCCTGAAAGAGGCTAATGAAAAATCCGAAGGTGATGCTTCTACCGCTGCCGCTGAACTCAAGGAAGCGAACGCAGTCATTGCAGACCCTAAAGGCACAATTCAAAAATCGGTTGCAGAGCATGTGAAAAACGTTCTTGCAGAATCAGGGCATGACCCTAACGAGGAAGCCGACGTTAAGCATGACAAAGAAGCGAAGTCTGAACTTCACGGTTTGGCTCGAGTCCGTGCTGCCTGGAAACAAGGGAACTGATACATTTCACAGCCCGTAAAACGAGAATTTAAAATTTAGAAAACAACAAGCACTATGCCAGATTATCTCACACTAGTAGACATTGCCGCACGAACTGGATCGGATGCCATGATTGGTTTGATTGAGGACGTGACTCAGCATGCGCCAGAATTCCAAACGCTGCCGGTCATTCCCAAGGCTGGGACCACTTACAAGGCGACGATCAGGACAGCTCTCCCAACTGCCGCCTTCCGAGACGTGAACGAAGGTGTAACAACTTCCAAGAGCACTTACGTTCAGAAGACTCACTCGATGCATTTCATTGACGTGCAGATGGAGCTCGATCAAGCAATCGTCAAAGGCGATGGTGGCGAGGTTGGTGATCTTCAAACGAACGAAGCGTCTGGAGCAATGCGTTCGGCTTTTAACCATATCGGATCACAGATTTACTACGGAACGTCGAATGATGCTAAAGGTTTCCCTGGTTTGGCTGGTAATATCGATTCCGGCTTGCTCTTGGATGCTACTGGCTCAACGGCTAAGTCTTCCGTTTATTTCGTGTGGGAAGATCCGCAAGGAGTACACTTGCCTATCGGTAACGATGGTGATTTAGCACTGGGCGAATGGAGTCTACAGCGTATTACTCGTTCAAGTAAGTCTCTGATGGCTTGGGTGAATAACTTTGCTGGATACATTGGTCTCAATATGGGATCGAAAAATGCAGCGGGACGTATTTACGGGCTCGATGACGGTTCCAACAAGCTTACTGATGCTTTAGGCCATCAATTGCTATCTCAATTCCCTGTTGGTGTCCGTCCAACTCGTTGTTTTATGAATCGCCGCTCTATGCGTCAGTTGCAAGCGAGCCGTTCAGCGATTTCAAACATCCAGTCAGACGGCGGGGGTGCTCCATTCTCGCCTCCTCCTACTCACCTTGCGGGTGTTCCAATCGTCGTCACAGATTCAATCACCAACTCTGAGACCTAATCCATTGATTGATCGAAACTGAACAAAGAGAACTTTAAAACAAAAGGAATTTAAAAAATGAAAACGCTAAAAGATGCAAGCTTTTCTGAAACTGATGTAGCTTTGCCAGACGGAAACGAAACCGTTTATTCGGCGGATATGGACCTTGGTCTAGCCCTTGGGACCGGTCAAGAACGTCCAGAACTCGAGTTGATAATAACTGTCCCAACTCTCACGGTTACTCACTTGCCAGACACTGAAACTCTCACGGTAAGCGTCGTTGCTGGTGCATCGGCAACACCTACCGCAGTTATTGCGGGAAGTGTGGCGGTTTACACCGGTGCAGGCGGAGCCGGGGCAGCGGGGTCAACTGTGCGCTTCAGGATTCCGTCAGACTGTGCAAGATACCTTCGAGTCGCATTTGCTGGATCAACATTAGCGGGTGATATGACTGCCGTTGATGCAGAAGTTTCTTTAGTATTTTAGTCCACCATAGGGTCAAGCGTGCATATTAGGTCGGTGTTGACATACCATTGTTGACACCGGCCTTTTTATATAGATAAAAAAATGAAAAATCCTGTTTTCCGTTTCCTTGCTGCTGTTGGTGCAATCGTTGGATTGCTTGCCATAGTCGAGCTTGTAATTAATAAAACCGAATCCG
>Ga0316202_10001210_pt1 | contig 21234 bp, 13 predicted proteins | sample 3monrhotite_MG_FD_204934 | JGI IMG/M metagenome (GOLD analysis project Ga0316202, IMG submission 204934) | Microbial mat bacterial communities from mineral coupon in-situ incubated in ocean water Damariscotta River, Maine, United States -... | ecosystem: Environmental > Aquatic > Marine >... | reverse complement strand
GATCGTCAGCGAGCCGCCGAGGTCCTGAATGCTCGCGCCCGTGGCGCCCTGGAACTCAACCGCGTCGCCGTCGATCGGCTGACCCAGGGTCCAGTTGTCGTTCGTCGACCAGAGGTTGCCTGCGCCGCCGTTGGTCCATTGCGTGGTCTTGGGCCCGATCGTCCAGTTCGTAACGCCGCCGTCGACGGCGGAGTTGTTCGCCGTCGAGCCGTTGCCGTCGGTGTCTTGCAGATAGACGCCCGTGACAGTGACCGGGGTCCCGGCCAGGTTGAAGGGCGTCCCGTTGCCCGCGCCGATCACTCCCGTGTCGTCGCGGAGCACGATCAGGGTCGCGAGGGTCGGAGTCCCGCCGCCACCGGCAATCGTGAAGTTCCCCGGCGCCGTATCGATTTGAAGCGTGCTGCCCTCGCCGAACACCAGCTGGATCGAGTTGCCCGTGAAGTTCCAAACTCCGCCAGCGGCGATCGTCGCGCCGCCCGTGAAGGTGTGGATCAGGCTGTTGGTCGTCGAGCCGAACACGCCCGCGCCGCCGATCGTCGTCAGCGTGCCCACCGTGAGCGGGGTCGTCAGGGCCAGCGTGCCTTGGGTCAGGGTCAGGTTCTCAGCCAGGGTCAGGGTCCCGCTGATCGTGACCGCTGCCGTGGGGACCTGGTTGATCGTCAGGCCTTGGAGGTTGGCGCCAGGGGTCAGGGTTTGGCCCGAGCCGCCGAGGGTCAGCTCTTGACCTGCGGCTGAGGTCAGGGTCAGGCTGTTGAGGGTCACGTTGGCGCCCGCGACCGAAAGCGCGCTCGTGCCCAGGTTCAGGGCCCCAGAGCCCGTCAGGTCACCCGTCACCGCGAGGGTGCTGGCGCCGAGGGAGCAGGTTCCGTTGACCGTCAGGGCTGCCGAGACCGAAGAGGTCCCCGCGAAGGTCACGGCTCCGCTAGCGTTGATCAGCGCGGTGCCAGTCACCGTCGCGTTGCCGCCGAACACGAGCGCGCCGCTGGTCGTGACGCCGCCGCCCAGGACCGAGGCCGTCGCGCTGGTGTTGAGGGCCGAGCCGGTGCTCACAGTTAGGAGGGCGTTGGCGTTGAGTCCACCCGTCTCGTTGACCGTTCCGCCAGGGGTGATCGAGACCGCGGGGAAAGTCGCGCCACCCGTCGTCAAGGCCTGGGTCACGCCCGAAGCGGCAAAGTGAACCGTGCCGCCAGTCGACGCAAAGCTGCTCCCGCTGAAGTCGACGCTCGCGGCCTCGAAGCCGAGGGAGCCATTGCTGATCGAGATCGTGCTGCCCGTTCCGTCGTCGGAGACCGCCCCTCGGAAGGTCGCTGAGGTCGCGGCGGCGATCGTGATCGCGGTTCCGTCGAGGGTCGCCGCGCCGCTAACGCTGAAGTTGGTGTTCCCAGTCAGGTCGAGGGCGCCCGCGTTGCCGTCGAAGGAGGCAAAGGTCGAGTTCGAGGCCGCCGCCAGGACGTTGACCGTGCCGGCGTCGACGGTGAAGGCTCCCGTCGTCGTGATCGCGCCGCTGATCGTGCGGGTGCCCGTCGAGTTGATCGTGACCGCCGCGAAGCTGCCACCGCCTGGGCTGATCGTCTGGGTCAGCGCGCCGACGAAGGTCACGGGGACGCTGTTGGCGGTGAAGGTCGTCGCGGCCGACGTGTCCCAAGCCCCGCTAACGGACAGCGAGGTCGCCGCGTTGAGGTCCAAGTTGCCCGCCGCCACGATCATGCTCGCGACGCTGGCCACTCCGGCCCCGAATTGGCAGGTCGAGCCGGTGTCCACGAACACGTCGCCGAGGGCGACTCCGCTGTGGGTGATCGTCTGGCTGACACCACCCGAGAGCTGCAAGCGGGCCGCCGTTGGGAAGGTGCTCCCTGTGAAGATCGTGACGTTTCCGTCGACAATGAGCGTCCCGCTCGAGGCCTGCAGCGTCGCGGTCGTGGAGAGTCCGACGACCAAGGCGTTCCCCACGTCGAGGCCAAGGCCCTGGACGTTGAGGTTGGCGTTGTCGCCGATCGTGATCGTGCCAGTCGCGGTCAGGGTGCCGCTTTGGGTCGTCACGGTCCCTGCCGTGTTCGAGATGAAGACAATGCCGAAGCTGTCGGCCCCGTTCACTGCGAGGCTCTGGGGTCCGGTGCCGTTGAGGGTCGTGGTCGAGGTCCCGTTGAGCGCGACGCTGACGCCGCTCGCAAAGTCGATCGCGGCGCCGTTGAGGTTGAGGGTCGCGCCAGCGGCTGCGCTGAGCGTGCCGCTGGTCCCGCCAACGGTTCCGCTGAAGGTCACTGACCCACCAGAGCCTGTGGCGCCGTCGGCGTTGAAGGTGCCTCCAGCCAAGGTCAGCGTAGTCTCCGTGAAGGTCGCCGCAGCGCCCATCGTGACCGTGGAGGTCCCGTTGAGCGTCGTCCCGGCGGTGCCAGTGAAGGTCTGAGCGTTCACCGCCAACGAACCGGTGCCGTTGATCGTCAGCCCGCCTGTGGGGCTGAGCGCGGCGTTCATGGTCAGGGTCCTGCCGGTGTCGATCAGGAGCACCCCGCAGTTGGCCTGGGTGGTGTTCACGCTCGTGTTCCCTGAGATTCGCACCGAGCTCGGCCCTGGGCCATTGCCCCCGACCCAGCTCGCGGCCCCGTCGAACACGACCTGGCCTGGGTTGAAGGCGGTCGCGGTGGCGCCGATCGTGAGGGTCGTCGCGACCAACACGTCCGCCCCGGTGTTTCGCGGCGTGAAGGTTCCGCCATTGGCGACGGTCAGGGCGTCGCAGTCGAGTTGAGAGGCTGTGCTGTTGAAAGTGGCCGTGTTGTCGATCTGAACAGTCGTGATCTGCGCAGGTGAGACGCCCGCGAGGGTCGTCTGGCCGCCCAGAACCCGAAGGGCAGCGTTGATCGCGCCTCCCGTCCCGAGGGTCAGCGTGGCACCCGCATTGCTAAAGTCGAGGGTCCCGTTGCCGTCGCCGAAGGTGCTCGTGATCGAAGCGTTGGGACCTGCAAAGCTGATCGTGCGTCCGGCCGCGAGGGTGAAGGTCGTGGCCCCGTTGCTGAGGTCCAAGATCAGCTTTCCGCCGGCGCCAATCGTAAGGTCGGCCGTGGTGACAGAGATCGCGCCTCCATAGGCAGCAGTAACCTCGATTCCACCAAAGCTCGCCATGCCAGACGCGTCGGTCGGTCCCGTCGTGTTGGCCAAGCTGTCGAAGATCGCGACCTCTGTTCCGGTCGGCGCCAGGTTGCCCGTCCAGTTGTTGTTCGTGCTCCACCCAGTCCCTGTCCCAGCGTTGGTCCAGCGACGCCCCACTGTGAATCCTGAGCTCTGAGCGTCGAAGGTCCCAGCCACCACCACCAAGGGAGTCGCGGTTCCAGTGGCCACGATGTCCTGGACGGTGGTCCCGTTCAGAATCGGGTTCGTGGGCAAGTTGACGACGAGGCTGGCGGTGGTTGTGTCGTCTGGCCCCCCTCGGAGAACGCCCGCCACCTCGAAGGTCCCTCCTGAGAAGGTCGAGGTGCTCCCCTCGGCCAAGACGACGTCGCTGGTCGCTTGGTTGAAGCTGAAGGTGCCCGAGCCGTTGACGCCGTTCGTGAAGGTGTGAACCAGGTTGCCGGTCGTGCTGCTCAGGGTTCCTCCGCTAGCGATGGAAGTCGCCGCGGTGCTCCCGAAGGTCGTCGCTGACTGCAAGTCGAAGACGCCCGTAGTCACCGTGACCTGAGCCGGCGAGAGGATTCCCGTTCCGGTGGCGCCCAAGGTCACCGTTCCGCTGGCCGCGATCGCGATCGGCGGGAGCGTCGTGGTCACGCCGTTCTCAATGGTGATCGAAGAGGACGTTCCGTCGAAGGTCAGGGTTCCGGTTCCGGTCACGGAAGAGCCCGTCGCCGAGGTGTCGAGGCCGCCGGCCAAAGTCATGTTGTTCGCGCCGAGTGCGAGCACTGCCCCAGTGGCTCCGACTGTGACCAGACCCTCTGCGTCGGCACCCCCAGCGCCAAGCGTGAAGCTACCGTTGTTGAGGGAGAGCGTGCCGTCGAGGTCCAAGAGGCCAGTCCCGCCTGAGACCGAGCCGCTGCCGTTTATCGCGAGGTCAGTGGTCACGTTCAGGATGTGGCCCGGCTGCATGGCCAGTGCCCCGCCATTGACATCAAGGGTCGCGGCCGTGATGTTCCCTCCGCTCACAGCGCCCGTGGCCGAGATTCGGAAGGCACCAGGATCAGGGGTCCCGTCCGTCGTGATCGTGACGCCGGTGGCCGAGACGTCGAAGTCAGCCGTCGTCGCGTTGGCGTTGATGGTGCCACCTGTAATCGTCAGGCTGCCGTTCATTACGTCCAGATTGACGCCAATCGGGTGGGGGCCGGTCGTGAGGGTGCCTCCCGTCATGTTGAAGTTGGCGAAGTTCCAGGTCGGGTCGCCGCCGTTGTCATCAATCAGAGCGCCTGTTCCGCTCAGGTTGTAAGTCCCGTTGACGTCGATCACTCCGGTCGAGTCCGAGTCTATGGTGCCGCCGCTGTGGTTCAGGTTCCCGCCGACGGTCAGGAAGCCGCCAGCCAGGTCGTGGGTAATGGTCCCGCCGCTGAGGTTGAAGTCACCGGTGACGGAGATCCCCGTCGAGGCGTTGCCCCCTCGGTAGTCGATGAGCCCGTTGCCCATGGTGAAGTTCCCGCCGACTGAGACGGAGATGCTGTTGTTGTTGATGTCGAGGATCCCGTTGGTGATCACGAGGTTCTCGACGATCCGGACGTTCTCGCCGTTGCTGTCGGGCTCGAGCTCGGCGGTAGCGCCGCCCAGCGTGACCCTAAACACGTCACGACCGGTTCCGCTGGCGGGGTCGACCCTCCCAGCGTTGATGACGATGATGTCGGGCTTGGCGTTGTTGAAGGGTCCGTCTCTGAAGTTCGGAGTCGCGGTCGGAGACCAGTTCGTGTCTCCCCAGTTTCCGTTGCCTCCTCCCCAAGTGAAGGTCTGACGAATGTTCCCGGTCTCAGTAACAGAGTTGTTATTCGTGAGGTCGAATCCGTTCAGCAATAGGACACCGCCAGCCTGGACCAAAATGTCGCTGTTGTTGGTCGCCCCTAGGGCCAGGGTGGCTTGAAGCGTGACCGTGGCGTTGCTTGCGACGGTCAGGTCGTCGCCGTAGCTGAGGTTGCCGGGGGTCCAGCTGATAGCGACCGTGGCACCACTCCCAAAGGTCACGTCGCGCACCGTCGAGGTCCCCGAGCTGGTATCGGACCAAGCCTGAGTGCCAGTTCCGGCGAGAATGAGCCCATGGTTCTGGGCAGTGCTTATGAGCAACTCGCCGTCATTTGAAACTGTGATGTCGCCATTGACGGTGAGGTTGATCGGAGTCCCATTGGTAACAATGAAGTTCCCTGCTCCACCGCCAGTCCCGCTGATCGTCAACTCTCCTGTGATGGTCGTGGTCACCCCGACTGTGATATCCGCGCCACCCTGAAGGCGCATTCCAGGCATCGAAGCCGGCAGGTTTACGGTGGGGGCGGTCCCGTTGAAGATAGCGACGTCTCCCGCCCCTACTGGGGGTCCGCCTCCGGGCGACCAGTTGCCAGCCAGATTCCAGTCTCCCCCGTTCGCGCCGGTGTAGGTGTAATCGGTCGCGTTGGCCGCCTGAGCCCCCGCCCCCAACAAGAGCGCACCGAGGAACAAATATCCCGGCAAAGCGCTCAAGCCACGACCCGCGAGAGCCGAAGATAGGGATGAGACTGGACGGAGCGCGAGCTGGGTAGCTGAAGACTGGCGCATAGAGACCCCCGGTAGGCACACGGTCGCGTGGGCGGATGAAGCCCTAAGAAATCCGCGTACCGCGGGGAGGATAGACTCGAGTTCTGTCCGACGCCAGTGCTTTTTGACTCACAAGCCGTTTCATTGCATAGGCTTGGGCGTCGCCGTGACTCAGAGTTTGCTGAGCGAAATCGCCCATTCAGGTGTCAGACTGAACCCCCCGACGTCCTCCTTGGAGTGACCGGGTTCCGCGATGAGACCCCGACCTGCTCGAGCCCGAATCGCAAGGACTTAAGTCCGCCGCGAGCCCTTGGCGCATTGGCAAAAGGTTTCGAAATCGCACCGCTTCGCTGGCCGCACGACTCCCCTCGCGGGCATGCGTACGTGAGATGGGGCAGTTAGGATCGGAGCGGGGTGTCTGCGATTTCTTTCACACGCGGACGCGACGACCCCTTGGGGTCAGGGTCTAGCCTCTGGGTGCCCCGCTAGGTGGTTCATGGCGCAACTGATCATCGTTGAGGGCGATAACCGAGGGCGAGCCTTCGACCTCAAGAAGCCTCGCGAGACCCTCGGCCGGGCGAACAACAACAGCATCGTCTTGGGCGATCGCCGGATCAGCCCCAACCACGCCGAGATCGTGCGCAAGAAGCACGGCTACGAGATCAAGAACCTCGACCACTCCAAGGCCCTCCAGGTCAACGGCGAGGTCTTCAAGACGACCCGCCTCCAGCACGGCGACTGGATCACCATCGCCGACACGACCTTCGTGTTCTCCGAGGACTCAGAGCCCAAAGCCGAGAACATAGAGCTCCCGACCATCGACACCGACGACCTCCTGCGGAGCCAGATCCACGCCCGCCGCAAGAGCTTCGAGGACGCCGAGTCGGTGATCGAGAGCCTCGCCGGCCACGGCCCCAAGAAGGCTGACAAGCGGCTCAAGACCCTCTTCAAGCTGGCTGGACGCCTGAGCGGAACCCTCGTCCTCCGCCGACTCGGCGACAAGCTGGCCGAGGAGGTGTTCGAGGTCTTCGACGCCGACCGAGTCTTCGTCCTCATGATGGAGGAGGACCAAAAGCGCCTCAAGCCCCTCGCCAAGCGGACTCGCGACCAGGTCGACTCCAGCTCGGATATCTCCCGGACCGTGATCAAGGAGGTCCTCTCGACCCGCGAAGCCGTCCTCTGCTCCAACGCCATGGACGACGCCCGCTTCCTCAGCGGCCAGTCGATCGTCGACAGCGACGTCCGCAGCTTCATGTGCGTCCCCTGCCTCCACCAAGGCCGCGTCGTGGCCCTGATCCAAGTCGACTCCTCGACCGAGAGCACCTACGGCGCCGACGACCTCGACCTCCTCAACGGCGTCGGCCAGTTCGTGGCCGTCCTGATCGAGAACTGCAAGGCCTACCAGAAGGGCCGCGAGCACAACCAACAGCTCTTCCACCTCGGGCGCGCGATCCAAGAACTCTCAGCCTTCTTGGACCGCGAGACGATCCTCAAGGAGGCCGTCCGAATCGCGGGCCAGCAGCTGAGCTGCACCAAGACCTCGATCATGCTCCTGACCGACGAGGGGCGCCTGCGCCTCGAGAGCGTCCAAGGCATGACCAAGGACGTGTGGGGCGAGATCCGCGGGACCGACATTGGCGACAAGTTCTGCCGGAAGGTCGTCGAGGAGGCCCGCCCCCTCCTCGTCCAAGACGTGCGCGAGCTCGGCTACCGCCCCAACCCGCGCTACTCGACCCGCTCCTTCCTGATCGTCCCGATCGTGTCCAAGGCCAACACCAACATGGGCCGGCGCAACCAGCAGGACAACGACGCCAGCGTCATGGGCGTGATCGCCGTGACCGACAAATACGGCGGCGGGACCTTCAGCGGCAACGACCAGAAGATCCTCGATATCCTCGCGGGACAACTGGCCGTCACACTCAAGAACGCCGAGCTCTACGAGAAGGCGACCGTCGACGGCCTGACGCGGGTCTACCTCCGCCGCTACTTCGAGCAGCAGCTCCAAGAGCGCGTCGACGAGGTCACCAACGGCGGGACCTCACCCCTCTCGCTCCTGATCCTCGACCTCGACAAGTTCAAGCACACCAACGACACCTATGGACACCAGGCCGGCGACGAGGTCCTCAGGACCCTCGGGGGCCTGCTCAAGAAGTGCGTCCGCCCCTCGACCGACACCGTGGCCCGCTTCGGCGGCGAGGAGTTCACGGTGATCCTCCCCGGCGCCGACATGCCGCTAGCGACCAAGGTCGCCGAGCGAATCCTCAAGGCCGTCGAAGCCGAGGCCTTCCAGATCGGCGAGGGCCGCGTGATCCACAAGACCTGCTCCATAGGAGTGGCGACGGTCATGCCCGGCGAGCGCGAGACCCCGGCCCGCCTGCTCAAGAAGGCCGACTACGCCCTCTTCGAAGCCAAGGAGACTGGCCGCAACAAGCTCGTCTGCTGGAGCGACCAGCTCCTGGCCAAGCTCCGCCGGACCGCCAGCTCGAGGAACCAGCCCGGCTCCGAGCTCTAGCCGAACAGGAGCGTGGTCTCGCGCCCCAAGAACCCCCTGACCCGCTCTGAGCTCTGGGTCCTTGCGGTCGGACTGGCCTGCTTGATCGCCCTCCCACTCTGGAACCGGACCTTCGCGGCAGCCTGGCCCTACTTCGCGGTCAAGTCCGGGGCCAGAACGATCTGGATCACGTCCCAGGCGCAGCCAGAAACTTCAAAGCTCGACCCCTGGGGAGAGCCGTGGTGCTACCAACCCAAGGCAGTCACCCCCGCTGGAGTCCAGTGGCTGGTCTACTCCAAGGGCCCCAACGGGAAAGACGAAGGGAACACCGGCGACGACGTCGACTGCCGACCGGATCCTCGGCTCGACCTCCTGAGCATGACCGCGCCGATGCAGCTCCTCTGGACCCCGCTGATATTGGGATACCTTCTCTGCTGGCGACGCCTCGTGCCGACGCGCGGGAGACTCGAGCCTCTTCTCGTCGTCCTCCTCTCGATCCCAGGGGTCGCGACGGCGATCGTGACTGCAGGCAGCCTCCCCGCTGAGCTCGAAGGGACGGCGTTCGGGGAGGCCAAGCCACAGCTGGTCTCGCTTCGACTCGGGATCGGAGGGACCCTCGCAGCGTTCTGGATCATGGTCGCGTTTTGGCAACGCTATCGACTCCAGTCTGCGGACACTCACTCTCTGGGGAGCGAAGGGGCTGGATAGCGGACCGAGTCGGTGCCGAGGATCTCCACGCGGGACTAGCTAGCTAGTAGATCGACCCAGGGGTTTTGACCGATCACCGGAGTCCGTTAGTCCAGGCGCGGACGCCTGAGGAGCGGTAGGTCGTTGGGGTCGACTTGGATCACGAGCGTGCGGCCCTTGCCAGGGACGCGCGAGACCAAGCCAAGCGTGTCGAGGCGCTTGATCATGCTGTGGACTGTGGGCGCGGTCGTTTGAAAGTAGCGACGCAGATCGGCCTCCGCGGGCGGGACGCCGTTGATTTCGGTGTAGGCATAGACGAAGGCCAGGTATTGCCCCTGCTTCTCGCTGAAGACCTTCTCCCCCATGGCTCCCACCCAGCTCTTGACCAGCGCTTCGCTCGCGCATCTCGTGACCCGACGTCGCTTCGACGAAGGAGGATCGTATGCGCGCGCTTTACACCGTGGAATTGGCCGAAGAAGAGAAGGCGAGGTTGGTCGCCCTCACTCGCGGGGGATCGGAGCGGGTCCGCACGATCAAGCGCGCCCAGATTCTCTTGGCTGCCGACCAAGGACAAACAACCGAAGAGATCTCGAAATCGGTTGCCGCTGGCACCTCGACCGTTTATCGGACTCGTCGAAAGTTCGTGGAGGGCGGCTTGGAGCATGCGCTCTCCGAGAAGCGCCGACCGGGCGGAGACAGGAAGCTGAGTGGTGCCGAGGAAGCACTCCTAACCGCCGTGGCGTGCACTAAGCCGCCTGAGGGCCGGGCCAAGTGGACCCTTGAGTTGCTCGCGGGGGAGATTGTCCGGATCACGGATCATGAGCACCTCTCCAAGGAGACCGTTCGAAGACGGCTAAAGGAGAACGAGCTCAAGCCTTGGCGCCAGAGCATGTGGTGCATTCCCAAGCTCGACGCCGAATACGTGGCTCGCATGGAGGCCTTACTCGACCTATACGCCGAAGAGGCTGACCCGAAGCGCCCCGTCGTGAACTTCGACGAGACGCCAATCCAGCTGATCGGTGAGGCGCGGGTCCCCATTCCGGCGAAGAAGGGACGGCTCCGCCGGGTCGACTACGAATACAGGCGCAACGGGACCGCGAACCTGTTTGTGACAGTGGACCGTCACGCAGGGAGGCGGAGGGTAGACGTCACCGACAGACGTACGAAGATCGATTTCGCCTGGCAAATGAAGAAGCTGATCGACGAGGACTACCCCGAAGCCGACGTGGTTCGAGTCGTCATGGACAACCTCAGCACCCACAAGGCAAGCGCGCTCTACGAAGCCTTCGACCCAGCGGAAGCCAGGCGGCTCCTGCGTCGGCTGGAATTCCACTTCACGCCAAAGCACGCGAGCTGGCTCAACATGGTCGAGATCGAAATCAGCGTGCTATCCAAGCAGTGCCTCGACAGGCGCATCCCCGACAAAGAGACCCTGACGCGCGAGGTAAAGCGCTGGGAGCGCGAGCGAAACAAGGCCGGAGCCACGATTCGCTGGCTCTTCTCGGTCGAGGACGCCCGCAGAAAGCTCGGCAAGGCCTATCCATCAAAACCCCTGTGACCGTCTACTAGCTCGAGCGCGCTCTGAGGCGCGAGGTGCCAGGGGGGACGACTGCCTCGACGCTGTCGCCACACGATGGGGAACACGCGCCCCCGGAGTCCGTAGCGCCTGAGGAGCACGAGCCACTCGCAGTCCAGAGTCACGCCTGGGGTCTGGGCGTGGCGGACGAGGACTTCGGCTGCGCGAGCCGAGAAGACCTTGAGGGGGCCGTTGGTGTCGGCGTAGACGCGCAAGTCGGGCAGGAGCGCCCGAGCGAGCGAGCGATAGGCGCGGCTCTTGAGGAGGCCGTTCCAGCCGGCTCCCAGGCGTCGTCCTCCGTCGGCACGTTCGCGGCTCCCGATGGCGAACTCGATCCCTGGGCGCTCCAGCTCAGCCAAGCCGAGGGCCGCGAAGCAGGGCGCGACCTTGAGGTTGAGGTTGAGGTAGACCAAGGCGTCCAGAGGACCAGACTCAAGCGCGCTCGCGAAGCCGTGGAGGAGCGCCAGCCCCTTGAGCCCCTCGGCCTGAGCTGGGCGCTCTCGGAGCGCGAGTCCGTGAAGGCGGCCGGCCCGCCGCAGCTCGGGGGAGGCCGCGAAGGCGCCCTCGACAGCCGCGCCGAATCCGGCTTCGGGCGGCAAGTCGTCCACGATCCAGAGCGACCACTCGATCCGGCCTCCGAAGGCGGCCTGGAGCCCCTCGAGGCGTTCGCGGACTTGGTCCGCGAGCGGCTCGAAGGCGGTGTCGTAGGAGCAGGTCACGAAGGCCACCCGGAGGCGTGGCTCCCGCTCGGCCAGGCGGGCGGCCTGCTCTAGCGCCCGCTCTTCGAGAGCTCGCTCTTCGAGCCCCGGTTTGGCGAGGGCCGGTCTCATTGGGTGTTCAGCGACCAGTCGTAGGGGAGCACGTCTACGGGCAGGGGCGGCAAGGCGAGGGCTGGAGCCTGGGCGTTGATCCAGCTGACGGGGTCTGGGGGGAAGTCCTCTCGGAACCAGTCGAAGATCGCGCTTAGGGAGACTCGCTCTGAGCCTAGGCGGACGTTGCGCTCGTCCGTGAGGAACTCCGCTGTCGCCGCTGCGAGCTGAGCCTCGAGTCGCTCGCCGCTAAAGGGCTCGACGGGCAGGCGGGGGCACCCTCCGCTCGCGCAATTGAGGACGAAGTGGATCCGCGGCTCCGCGAAGCCGGCTCGAATGACCTCGCTCTCGAGCGCGTAGAGGCTGAGCTCCTCGCCGTCGAGGACGAAGCGGGTGGAGTAGAAGAAGTCCAGCTTAGTGTCGACGACGGACGATATGCCTGGCCGGCTGAGGACGTTGAAGATCGTGAACGCGTTGTAGGCGTTGAGGTAGTAGGCCAGGCGATCTTCCCGCGAAGGGAAGAGCTCCGGCCGCGTGCCTGGGCCCACGGCCCCCAGCTGGGCGACGAAGCGATCCAGGTCCCCGTGGTGTCGCGCGAGGCCGGCGTAGTCCACTCGCCCATGCTGATCCACCGAAGAGCTCAGGACCGCAGCCCAGGACGAGGCTTCGTAGCGCTCGAGGGAGGCTGGCTCGAGCTCTAGGGGTGAGCGGAGAGTTTGACCGCAGCCGCTCGCGCTCAGCGCAGCTGCGAGGAAGAGCAGAATCGTGACTGCGCGAATCAACCCAGGATCCAATACAGGAGCGCGGCCAAGAGCGCGGCTAGGGGGAGGGTCGTGATCCAAGCGATCAGGATCGTCCCGATCGTCTTCCAGCGGGCCTGGCGGGTCGCGAGTCCGACGCCGAACAGGGCCCCGCAGGTCACGTGAGTAGTTGAGACAGGCACTCCCAGGCGAGAGGCGCAGGTCACGAGGATCGCGCTCACGAGGTTGCCGCTGAAGCCCTGCCCGGCGTTCATGGTCGTGATCTCGTTGCTCATGGTCTCCGCGACGCGCCTTGAGCAGAGAAGCCCTCCGACCACCATCAGGGTCGCCACCAGAGCGTTCCCGCCGACGCTCCCAACCGCCGGAAGCAGAAGCAGGAGGGCCGCGATCTTGGGGGTGTCGTTTAGGCCTCGCGCGAAGCCGACGGCGCTCGCCGAGAGGACGTGGGCTGCGTTGAGGAGCTGCTCGGCCGAGACCCCGGCCACCGAGCCCGAGTAGCGCTCGGCCTGAGCAGCGACGGCTCCGCCCCCCGCCAGCGCAAAGGCAGGGACTCGGGGCTCAGCGCTGCGCGCGAGGGCCTCTCCCCTCGGGTTCTGATCGGGGAGCGGGTCGGCCAAGAGCCCTCGTTCCAGGGCCTCGGCCTGAGGGATCCACTCGCCCGCTTGCGGGAGCTGGATCCAGGTCTCGCGGGTGACGCCTAGCGCTCGTCGCGCGCGACTCAAGAGGGGATAGAGGAGGGCAGTCGCTCCCAGGGCCAGGAAGGGGCTCACGAGGAGCGGCAAGGCAAACTTGGCGCCGAGGGCGCCTAGGTTCAGGTCGCTGGCGGCCCCCACCAGCCCAGCGCCGACCAGGGCTCCGGTCAGGGCGTGAGTCGTTGAAACAGGGAACCCGAATACCGTCGCCAACATGATCGTGAGCGCGGCGCCCAATCCGACGGAGATCGCGAACGCGGGATTTCCCACGATCGTGTCAGGCACGAGACCCTTGCCGCTAAACGCCTTGATCAGCGCCTCCGCGAACACGACCGAGGTCAGAGCGCCGAGAAAACAGGCCCCCGCCGCGAACAAGATCGCGGCCCGATAGCCTAGGGTCCGACTCCCATAGAGGGTCGCGACTGGCTTGAAGACGTCATTGGCGCCGTTCGCGAAGGCCAAGGCCGCAGCGGCGAAGACGAGGAGGAGCGTTCCCATTCGCGCTCCAAACGCTGGGGCGGTCTCGCCTATTCCTGGCTCGGGGGTCTTCCCTGCTCTGGCGAGCAGAGTCTAGCCAAGCCGTGGACGAGACGAAGGTGCTGGCAAGGCCGGACGAATCCAAAGCGCGCTCGAGTCGCTGGGGATCTCCGGACGGGCAGTTGCGAGGTAACCGTCCAGCGAACCCCGTCTGGTAGCTGATCGCCGGATTGGATAGACCCTCCGCCCTTCAAAGGAGGGCAGAGTGACCCCGAAGGAGCAGCGCTACCGAGATGCGATCGCCGAGCACGAGCGAGGAGCCAGCATTGCTGCGCTCGCCCGTCGCCTGGGCGTCAAGCCGTCGACGCTCGTCTGGTGGCGATCCGAGCTGAAGCGCCGGGATCGAAAGCGAGGCAAGCCTGGACCTCTCCTCCCGGTCCGCGTCGCTCCGCCGCCGGCGCCTTCGAGAGACTTCAAGCTGGCTCTGCCCGGCGGCGTCCAGCTCCGGATCCCCGCCGGCTTTGATCCCTGCGACTTCGATCGCCTGCTCGGTGTCCTCGCGCGTCACTCGTGCTGAGCCTCGCGCCGGGCGTCCGGGTCTACCTGGCACCCGGGATCACCGACATGCGGAAGTCATTCACAGGGCTCGCGGGCCTCGCGCAGCAGGCCGTCGGCCAGGACCCGACCTCGGGCCACCTCTTCGCCTTCTGCAATCGGCGCCGAAATCTGGTCAAGGTTCTGCTCTGGGACGGCAGCGGCTTCGTCCTCCTCGCCAAGCGCCTCGAGCGGGGGACCTTCGCCTGGCCCAAGCCTGAGAAGGACGCCGCTCACGTCACGCTGACTGGCGAAGAGCTGAGCTGGATCTTCGGCGGGCTGGACCTGAGCCAAGCTCAGCGCCGGACCTGGTGGCGTCGCGAGCCACGACTGGCAGGAGGATAGCCCTCGCCCAGATCCCGAATCGAAAGCTCGTGTGGCACGCTTCTGAGGAGAACGCGGCCAGAGGGACGTTAGCCGTGTGACTTCGGATTGGCATCCATTCTGCAAGGCATCTTCGCGTGACAGACTTCGAGGCACAGATCGCAGAGCTTCAACGCGCTTTTGCTGAGCAGGCCACCTTGCTCGCCGACGAGGACGCCAAGCTCGCCGCTGCCCAAGCCAAACTCTCGGCCCAGAGGGCGGTCGCGGCCCGCTTGGGCAAGGACGCGCAAGACAAGGCCGCCAGGATCCTCGAGCTCCAGCACCGCCTTGATCTCCTCGCGCGCCAGCTCTTCGGCCGCAAGGCCGAGCGAGTCGACCCCAACCAGCTCAAGCTGGCCTTCGACCAAGCCTGCGAGGAGGGCGAGGTTCCGCCTCCCTTCGTCGACGAAGCGCCCGACGAGGAGTCCGAGCCGCGCCCCAAGTCGAAGCGCAAGCGCAACGGGCGCCTCAAGCCCCCCGCCGACCTGCCTCGCGAGCGGCACGAGATCCACCCGCCCAGCGAGGATCTGGCGTGCCCCTGCGGGGCTGAGCGCCGCAAGATCAGCGAGGAGGTCACGCAGCTCCTCGACTACCAGCCCGCGAGCTTCAAGGTCGTCGAGCACGTCCGCGTCAAATACGCCCGCGCCTCCTGCCAAGAGGGCGTCGTCTGCCCTGACCTACCTGCGCTGCCGATCGATAAGAAGCGCCCCAGCCGCCCCGGCGAGGGCCGTCTCGCCGAGTTGATCGTCTCCAAGTATGGCGACCACCTCCCGCTGAATCGCCTCGAGAGTGTCTTCGAGAGAGACGGGGTCAGGATCGCTAAATCGACCCTCTCAGACTGGATCCGAGACGTCGCGCTCGTCCTGGAGCCGATCACCAAGGAAGTCGCTCGCTAAGTCCTCGCCTGCGACGTCGTCCAGACCGACGAGACCGGGGTCCGAGTCAGAGACCCAACCTTCAAGCGCTCGACGCGACCCGGGAGGATCTGGGTCTACGGCGGCCTTCCTGGCCAGGCCTACTCTTCCTACACCCCGACCAGAGAGGGCAAACACCTGAGTGACTACTCGGGCTACCTCCAGGCCGACGCCTACTCAGGCTTCGACCGGCTCTACGCCGACGGCTCGATCGTCGAGGTCGCCTGCTGGGCGCACACTCGGCGGAAGTTCTTCGAGGCCAAGGACACCGCCCCCGTGGAGTCGGCTTGGTCCATACCGGCGATCAGTCGCCTCTTAGAGGTCGAGCGCGACGCGACGGAAGTCGGGCTCAACGTCGAGGCGCGAGAAGTCGAGACCGATCGCTGAGAGCTTCTTCGAGTGGCTGGAGTCATTGCGCGACACCATGCTTCCGCGAAGCCCATTGGCGAAGGCGGTGGGCTACGCCCTGAATCAAAAGGAAGCGCTGTTGCGCTTCCTCGAGGACGGGCGCTTGAGCTCGACAACAACCGGGCCGAGCGCTCGCTGCGCCAGGTCGCTGTCGGGCGGAAGAACTGGCTCTTCGCAGGCAGCGCCAAGGGCGCTGCAAGGAGCTGGGGCTGAACCCCTTCGACTACCTGCGTGACGTGATCGCGAAGGCCGCGAACCCGGACTTCCCCGCGAGCCGGATCGCAGAGCTGACGCCGATCGGCTGGGCTCGCTCCAGGTCTTAGCTGGGCGTCGCCCGGACCGGTCGACCCGACGTCATGCTGCCGATCTCCGTTGGCCGTCGCCAGACGGAGTTTGCCGGACGGTTACGTTGCGAGTGCGCAGCCGCAGCTATCAAGGCGGTTCAACCCTCCCCTGTCCATGCGGAGATCCGCAGCGGCGGGGCAAGGTCTATAACCGGCAGGATCCCGGCTGATACGGGTGTGTTGGTTCTGCGTCCTAGGCAGCTCTGTACGCATGGAAAGTCACCTAGAGCGTTCTGCTTCCCCGCGACGGGTACGCTCTCAACCGCGAACCGACGTCGAGCCGCCAGCAAAGGTGACGGACGATTACGCACCCCACCGTACTCAGTGCTCCTGAAGCTTGGCTGCCCGGTTCGCTAGTTCGACGAGGGCTCCCGTTGCCGGAGGTGTTGAGATCCCTCGAACTCGAGAGGCGAACTCTCGCCACCCCGACTGATCCGCGAACTGGGCTGCCAACGCTAGCTCCCTCTGTTGCTCCTGGGGAGTAGCAGCGAGTCGCGCGATAGATACTCGCCAGTACAATGACAGGGCGCGATTTCGTGGCTCGAGTGCGACCGCAAGCTGGCGCAGCAGCGACTTTCGGACGCTTGCCGTAGAGGACCGGACGCCCTCTCGCGGCCAAAGGACGTCTTGGCCGACCCGGTGCGCAAGAATTCCAGGAATCACTTCTCTCTCAAGCCCGACGATGTGAGGGATACTGCGCAATGCCAAGTCTGCCATGTCCTTGTCTGTTGCCAAGTAGAGCTGCGCCACGCGAATTCGACCTAGACTCGTGTCTGTGTCTATGAGGGCACGATCAGCCGGAGAGACCTTCCCCAGCAGCCACCGGACGTACGCGCGATTCGCTGGGTAGGGCCCGCGGGGGCTCCCAGGAGGGGCCGAGAGAGCGACTCGGTCGAGAGTTTCAAGGGCTTCCTCTAGCTCAGCATGATCTCTACTCTTGAATGGCAAGGCCTCTTGCAAACTCACGAGGATCTTCCACAGGCGGTTCAGGCAGAGGATCCTTCGCCGCTCTGACGTCCGCGAGCCGTCAGCGGACGTCAGAGCTAGCTCGCGACGCGTGATTCCAAGGAACGCACGCCAGCGCGTGGGACCTGAAGCTCGCTTGTTCCACAACATTCTCGCTGCGCCAGATTGCGCACGCTCGTTGTCGGGGAGAGCCTCCGCCAATGCTATGCACAAATCAACGGTGGACTCCGAGGACGTGGATCCGTCGAAAGCCACAAGAAACGAGAGGTCGACGAGTTCAGCTTCAGCCGGTAGTGGGCCGGAAGGAGGGGAAACTGCCCGGAAAGCTCGAACGGCTTCGGTCAGGAGTCGCGCTTTCTCCTCGGTGAACCCCCCGGCTCCTGAGCGGACGTTGGACGAAATCACCAGCCTGATTCGCTTGGCGAGGCGTGCCCGAAGTACAGGGCCAGCTTCGCCCCCGAAGTTCGTCACCTCGGTTAGCTCGACCACTCCTAGTCGAGACTCAGTCAAAAAGCCCAAGGCAAGGTCGCGAGTCCACGCTGGATAGTGCCCTGGCGGCTCGCCAAGGAGATCACGGGCAGGGGTTCTGCCTAGCTGTATCCTAGCGGCCTGCCGAAGACCCTCGAGTTCGAATAGAGAGTCTGGATCTCCTCCTGGGAAGGAATGCAGCACCTTTTCAGCTTGGGTCTTGGTGAGTTGACCAGAGCGGGCAACCAATAACAACGGAAGCAGGTCCAGTTCCCTCCGGCGTGGAAAGCCATGAAGAAGTAGTCGCCTCTCAAGCTCTTCCGAATTCCCGTCCATGGCCGCTAACACGGCTCCTAACGCGTGGGCTTCTGCTGATTTCCCCCCGGCGAGGGCACGATGTGCTGAGGTCACCTCCCCGCCGTCCAGTAGTTCTCTAGCAACTCTCAAGTGTCGGACCGAGAGCGTGCCAGCCGCACTCGGGGTCGTAGTCACGTCCGGACCCAACCCAACCGGCGATTCTCTCGCAGGCCTTCCAAGACGAAGACCCCAGAAGGGCGCAACTCCACCCAGGATCGCGACGCCCAAAATCGAGAACACGAGGATCGTCCGTCCGCGGCTGATACTGCTGGCAGCTCCAATCGCTCGGATCGCGGAAGCCAACTCTCCGGCGTTCGCGTAACGCGCCTCAGGGTCAAGCGAGAGGCAGCGATCAACCACTGCCTGCGCCCCTGGCGGGACACCGGGCGGGAGCCGCCTATACTGGCCCGAGCACACCTGAGCTGCAAGCTCAAGCAGACTCTCTCCGGGGAAAGGCAACACATGAGCAAGCCACTCGTAGAGCCAGACTCCAAGGGACCACACGTCCGCCGTCGCGGTGGTCGGGCGCCCTCCCATGGCCTCTGGGGCCATGTAACTGGGTGTCCCGATCATGGTCCCTGTCTGGGTCAGCGCCTCTTGGTTGGCAGCCCAAGCGACTCCGAAGTCGAAGACTCGAACCCTGCCGGAGTCCTCTAGGATTGCGTTCCCGGGCTTCACGTCCCTGTGGACGATCCCCTGTTCGTGAGCGAAACCGAGTGCGTCTGCAACCTGAGCCAACAACTCAAGGCGTTGACTGAGGGTGAGATCGGAGACTTGGTCGAGGACGCGACCCTCTACCAGTTCGTACACGAGGTAGGGATAGCCGTTTGTCTCGCCCGCAGAAAACACGCGGACGATCCCGGGGTGAGTCAACCTCGCTGTGAGCTCTCCTTCTCGTTGAAACCGGGCGAGGGCTGATTCCGAGGTGGTTTGAGCAAGGACCTTGACCGCCACTTGACGACCCGCTTCCTGGTCCAGCGCACGATACACGGCTCCCATTCCGCCCCGACCGATCAGCTCGTCCAGAAGAAAGCGACCCCCGAGGAGTCGCGGGAATGGTCCCTGTCCAGTCACGTTAATTTCCTGGCCCACGCCTGCCCTTCGCTGCCGCCAAATCTAGTTGAAGGGCGTTGGAGTGGCTAGCAGCCTGACTGATAGGCTACACGCGCATGTAGTTTCCTGGGCTGCAGCCTCGTATGTCGCTCTAGTTTTCTTGGACACCAGATTGTGGTGTCGGTCCGGGTAAGGACCATCGCCCTCGAGGTCAAAACCTGGAGAAGATCTCCAGGTTCATGACTAGCCCAGAGCCGACAACGGTCGCACCTAGCCCTGGAGCCAACCGCGGAGGCCCCAAAACGCCAGAGGTGGTCTTGGGTGCCGCACAAGTCGCCTCAGCCTATCTGGCTTCTGGTCAACACCTCTCCACCTAGGAGGTGATCGCATTCGTGCGCAACCTGCGCGAGGCGCTCTCTTAGGATCGCCAGCTCCACTTGGCTCCGTGCCGGGGCAAGCTGTGTCCGTCGCCGGTGTGCGATATCGCCCTCGAGTGTGTCGCCCAAATGGCTCTCATTTTGCTTTACAGGCGAGCGCGTTTCAGCCCGACACTCACCTTACGCGCATCTGCTCAGCTTGGAGCTCGACATGCGTCCGTAGGGACATGCTCCTTTGGGTCAGCCCACCTTCCGCCAACACCCGTCCCCAGCGCGCGCCGGAGCACCCACCACTCAAGCAGAATCGCTGCACTTCGAACGACGCCTTCCCCCTGAACTCTGAAGCCAACGACGACGGCTCGCCGGAGCGCTGCTACCAAGCGTCCGCCCGTCCCCGTGGCCAGGACCCACGGAGGGCACCAAGAGCGAACAAGACCCTGCGAGCCCTTCTTGGGGCAAGCGCAGGGTCGCGCATTCGACCCTGCTCTTGGAGGCCCTCATGGCCAGTTCGTTCTTCTTTCCCCTCCAAATCCCCCTTGAGTCGCGCGAGCAGGCCCCTCACCAGCAGGAATTGACCCCGCCTCACTGGCGCGTTGTGGCCTCCAAGGGAAGCACCGCCACCCTCCTCATTGCCCCTCGAGCTTGGCTCCCAGACGTGGCAGGGGACAGCAGCTTGGTCCGAGGGGACCCGGCGCTCCGGGTTCGCCAAGCTCCAAACCGGCGCGGACTTCGGGACCCCTCCGTCGCCCCGGCGGTGCAGTGCCCCTGCCAGATCGAGCTCTTCGTGGCTCGCGGTAAGGTGCCCGTGCTTGTGCCTTGGGCCTCTGGAGGCGCCGCCGCTTCCGTGGAGGGCGACCTCTTTCCCCAGGAGCCAGTCCTCGAGGAACCTGCACAGGTTCGGTTGAAGCCTGGCCCCCAGCCCAACTCGTTCCGTGTCCCTCGCAGAGAAGCTCAAGGAGCCGCACCATTCCAAAACCTGCGGCGAATCGGAGCGGACGACTCGCCCCAGATCCGGTATCGTCCTCAGCGCTCGGCAATGTGCTCAGCGGACAAACTGAAGCGGGCCCAGGAGGTGTTACTAGCACCGCCTGAGCCCTTGAACGCCAAACAGAGGCATCTGTATGACGAACCACCTGAATCCTATCAGTCAGGATCTTCGCGAAGAGATCCACCACCATGCCCAAGGCTCGAGGGGGCTTGGGCTCCTGAGGCAGACCTCCTCCTCTTGGGTCAGCACGACCCTCGGGATTTCTCCCGCAGACGAAGGGTGGCTGCGCGCCCACTTCGACGCCGAAGTCCGGGAAGCGGCCACCGAGGTTGTGGCCATGCCCTTGGAGGGCGGCAAGCTGCCGACCTTGAGCAGGGAGGCCGAGGAGCACGCTCGCTTGGCTTCCCTCGACAGCGTGCTCCTGGTGCTGTGGGCCTCAAGCCGTCTCAGCGCGGACGGACCCACCTGCACGATTCGCGAGGGCACGGGAGTCCGCCTCGCCTAGCTGCCGGGCCGGGGGTGGGTTCCCGACCCGTCCTCAGCTCAGGCGCTGCCCCAACTCGTCGGGTGTAGTCGTGGCTTGCGGTGGACACGACGGATCCAAGCGCCATAGGCGCTCCGTTCGCCTCGACGTGCGTCTCGAAGAAGCTCCGCTGGAGACCTTCGTCGACGCGCTCGTGCTCCTTGCTGAGCACTACTTCAAGCAGGAGGTCTCGCCCAAGGGCGAGCCAATCCCTGCACCAAACAACGCAATGGAGGCGGGGGAGGACCTTCCCCCGCTCCAATCCAAGAACTACCCCCAGGGAGGCCAGGGTGGCTAACCGAACGTCCGGCCGGAAGTCCTCTCCGAGCCAATCCGTGAAACGCGTCGCGATCTACGCCCGTAGGTCCAAAGACGACGGAGACGAGACGATCTCGCTTCCGGAGCAGGTCGCGGACTGCCGCAAATACGTCAATGAAAGGGGCTGGGGCGAGATCGTCCGAGTCGATCGAGAGAACCGGTCTGGGGTGAGCGGGTTCAATCGCCCCGTGTTCGTCGATCTCGTCGAGGCAGCTGAGGCGGGCGAGTTCGAGGTCCTCCTGACGCTCGACATGTCTCGCTTCGGCCGCTTTGACGCTGACGAACGCGGGTATTGGGTGACCCGGCTCCGCGCGTGCGGCGTCGAGACGCGACACGTCCTCGACGACGAACGCCTCTCAGGCGAGGCGGGCCCAATCATG
>Ga0316202_10001209_pt1 | contig 21240 bp, 15 predicted proteins | sample 3monrhotite_MG_FD_204934 | JGI IMG/M metagenome (GOLD analysis project Ga0316202, IMG submission 204934) | Microbial mat bacterial communities from mineral coupon in-situ incubated in ocean water Damariscotta River, Maine, United States -... | ecosystem: Environmental > Aquatic > Marine >... | reverse complement strand
TGCTTGTGTCGCCATAAATTCCTTGAGCCGAATAAGTGGCGGCGGAAGAATGTATAGACTTCATTCCTTGCAAACGTATCTTTGCCTCATCGGGAAGCGATTCAAACGAAATTTGCTGGTTAGAAAAATGAGTGTCCCCACCGACTGGAGGGATATCGACACCATACAGAACGGTACCTATTGGTGGGCTCTCCAGAAAGCTCCAATCTGAATGCCAGCCTTCCGCAAATATGCGGTTAGTATCAGTCGCTTCGCGTTTGACGGCCGCAGTATATTTTCGCGCCGGCAGAGGGTTAAAGAATGGGTCTTCACTGAGTTCGCCGAATTGGCGGCAAAATGCTTCTAGCTGGTCAATATCCAACTTCTGATCCGGAAATGCCAATACATGATGAGTGAGCCAAGCCTTGCGTACTTGATCAATTTCATCAGCCGCCAACGACTTGCTTAAATCAAGACCTCGGACAGTTGCCCCACAAGAGGCACCCGAAGGTGTTACTGCTATAGCCATCAAATTATTCCACGATATCTATTCAATTCTCAGGATCCGTGCCGCAAAAAGGGTGTCAGCTTGGAAAACGTGCTGCTGGAGCTCAGCCTGGCTGACTACTTCTTAGAGGCCGAAAACATGTTTTCCCATTCTTTGGAACCCGGCTTGGCATTCCATTTCATATTGTCCGAGAGCACGCTTAGGCCTTCAGAAATTGCCGGTCGCACTTTGATTGTATCGTACCACCGTTTCACATTGGGGTAGTCATCAAGGTTTTGCCCCTGCATCTTGCGCGGTCGGACCCAGGTAAATGTAGCAATATCTGCAATCGAATACTCGTCGGCCAAAAAATCATGGTCAGACAATCGATTGTCTAGGATTTTGTACAGGCGTTCTGCTTCTTTGGTGTAGCGATTGATCGCATATTCAATTTTTTCTGGCGCATAGGTTCTGAAATGATGGGTCTGGCCCAGCATCGGCCCCATACTGCTCACCTGAAAAAACAACCACTGGATAGCTTCTAAGCGCTTGAATTCAGATTTGGGTAGTAATTTCCCTGTTTTTTCCGCTAGATAGAGCAATATTGCTCCACTTTCGAATATCGTAACTGGCTTTCCGCCCGGACCATCGTGATCAATGATCGTAGGCACCTTATTATTGGGGTTGAGTTCAAGATATGCAGGATCAAACTGTTCTCCAGACAGAATATCAATTGGCGTAACTTTGTCCAACAACCCCAGCTCGGCCAGAGTAATAGTTGCTTTGTAGCCATTTGGTGTCGGCCAGAAGAACAGTTCAATCATTGTAACTTTCCAATACTCTAATCAGCCGACCATCTTGAAGTGCGCTGGTCGGTCAAGAATCATGCCAGGATTCATAATCCAATTTGGATCGATCGTGTTCTTCGCACCTGCGAGCATTGCGCGGTACAACGGATCCACTTCTTTGTCGTACCAAGGACGGAAGCTCCTACCCACCGCATGGTGATGCGTAATCGTTCCGCCAAGCTCGGTAAGCGCGTCAGAAGCTACATCTGAAAGTGCCTGATAATCTTCCAAACTCCTGCTGTGATCTGAAGGCGCAACAACTGTATAATATGGCGCCGGGCCATCCGGGTAGAGGAATGAGAAGCGCCGACAAACAATACCGCCGCCTGTGATCTCTTCCTGTGCCTTTTTGAGGCGGCGAATAACTTCGGTATCGATGGATTCGAACTTATCCCAAGTGTACGCGGTTTCGAAGGTAAAGCTAACCACGCCCATCGCTGCACGCGTATGCATCATTCGCGGCAAATAGCGAAACTGCTTGCGCCAGTTGCCTTGAGCCCCGGAACGGCTGGATTGAAGCGCATCGCCGCCCGAGCCAGTTTTGGTTTCAACGCTGCCGCCATGGTCCTTACAAATTTCAATGCCGCGCTCCAACCATGCGTCGACCGGATGATCGGCCGATTCAAAGCCCAACAGCAACACCGATTTAGAGCCATCGCCGGCGCCATAAAATTTGGCATCCTGTTCATCAAGATAGCGCGCATTGGCAGGAAAGAGGCCAGCCTGAGTGATTTCACGAACGGCACCAGCACCTTGATAGAAACTGTCAAAAGTAATGGTTGCATTGGCGCGGAATTTGACCCGCCCCTGAAGGCGCATCCAAGCCTCTGTAATAATTCCCAAAGAGCCCTCAGACCCTATAAACAGGCGGTCTGGATCTGGTCCAGCACCAGAACCAGGCAGGCGACGATTTTCAATTGTACCCTTTGGCGTGACTACACGCAGACTTTCAACCGATTCGTCAATATGGGTCAGGTGTGTGGCATAATGTCCAGAAGAGCGTGTTGCAATCCAACCACCAAGAGACGAGAATTCCCACGATTGCGGAATATGCCGCAAGGTAAGCCCCTTAGGCTTTAATTGTTCTTCCAGCGCTGGGCCTAATATGCCGGCTTGAATCAAGGCGCATCTAGAAACATCATCAACTTCAAGAATCTTGTTGAGATTGCCTAGATCAATAATCACTGCGCCCGGATAGTCTTCTGGACAACCAAATCCGTCGGTCACACTAGAGCCGCCACCAAAAGGAATAGCGGCGTAGCCCTTGTCGCCGCACCAATCCAACACAGCAGCAATGTCTGCCTCATCTTTTGGATAGGCCACAACGTCAGGAGCATTGTCAAAATCGCGGCGGTAAATCTTGGTTAGATCTTTAAAGCTCTTGCCATAGGTATGGAAAACGCGATCCCATTTGTCGGTTGTACAAAATGGCTGCAAAGAAGCCGGAATTTTGATCCGCGGCTCACGGAGCACAAGCTCTTCTAGTGTAGGATCTGGAAGAATAACCGGCTCATCGATATTGAGCCGTTGAGCCACCCTTTCCGCCATCTCTTTGACTTCTGCAGGCGTAATACCTTCATCCTCATAGCCCCAGCTGTGCCATTTCCGTCGCTTTCCGTAGTAACCTGATTCGCCGCTCATTGCGTTTTCCCTTGATTAGGTGATCCAAACTCCGAAGCAGTATTGACGATCCGTCAGCATTCTCCCATTGCCGCCAGCCTTCAATTATTGACATTTTCGATCAATTTGTTAGTCAGGAACCATGCAGAAGACCAATAACAATTTGATAATTAAGCATTTTTCTAGAAAAAGAGAAGCCACCGCCTTGAGGCTATTGCTTGACGTCGCCGACAAACGAGGGGTTTCGACACCACATATTCTTGAAGGCACTCAAGTGACTGAAGCTGACCTGAGCGACCCCTATTTTGAAATCGAGGCCTGGCAAGAGCTAGTGGCAATTCAGAATCTGGTAGAGAGAGATGGTGACGCATCCCTTGGTATAATGTCTGGATTGCAGCAGCATCTAACATGCTATGGCATTCTTGGTTTTGCCATGATGTCTTGTCGAAACCTTCTGCATGCGTTGGAGATTGCAGGGAAATTCAACAATATCTCTCTTTGGATAAATGACGTGGATGTAGCCAGGCACGGTGACACGATAAAATTTCTTATTCTGGGCCATAGATTGCCCGAGTATTCGCAGAATTTTCTTGCAACCAGAGGCATGGCAGCATTGGTGGTATGGGTGAACGAATTGATTGGACGGGCGGTCATGCCTGTCACTTGCACATTCAAGATACCCAAGCCTGTCGATGCTCAGGAATTTGAAAAATGTTTTGGGCAGGGAATTCAGTTTGGGGCCAAGCAATATTCGATATCTTTCGAAAGATCGGTGTTTGCCGAGCCATTGAAATTTAGGAATAGATGGACGCGAATGCGGTCGGAAAATGAACTTGAAACAACGTTGGAAAAAAGACGTTCCACCGTAAGCAACAAGGTCAGAGACTTATTGTTAAATCTGTCGGATCAGAAATTGTCCACTGAACCAGCTGTCTGTGCTGCCCTTGGACATTCGACCAGCACGCTGCGCCGCAGGTTGCACGAGGAAGATTGCACATTTCGGCAGATACAGTCGGAAGTGATACATGAACGCGCCAGTCAAATGCTGCTGTCATCAACCATGACAATTGATCAGATAGCATATGCGCTGGGCTATTCAGAATCGGGCAGCTTTGGTCGCGCATTTAAGCGTCAGGCTGGGTGCTCTCCTGGAGCATGGCGTAAGAAACACACGCGTAAATTTAGCTAATTCATTCGAACAATTTGACTTTGTCTAGTCGCTTCGATCGACAGTGTTATCGGTACAAATTTGAGCGAAAATGACGACAGAAACCCGCAAAATGTCAATGACCAAATCTACACAGACATTCTAGCCTATTTTTAAGTGATAGCCAGTTCAGCTGCTTTATATAGTGGCAGATGCCATGTTCTTTGTTGGACTGATGGCCTTGCCCTCGCGCTAAAATAGGAAACTTGGAATGAAGAGGTTTGACTATGTTGTGGTAGGCGGGGGTTCAGCGGGCTGCACAGTAGCAAGCCGACTCTCGGAAAATGGAGAGTACTCAGTTGCACTCCTTGAGGCAGGCGGAACTCATAATAATCCACTCATTTCGATTCCATTCAATTTTGCTTTTACCGTTCCCAAGGGCTCTCACAATTGGAGTTTTGAAACGGTACCGCAACCTGGATTGAATGGGCGAATTGGCTACCAACCTAGAGGAAAAGTTTTGGGCGGCTCCTCGTCCATCAACGCTATGGTCTATATCAGAGGGGCCAAAGAGGACTACGATAACTGGCAAGCATTAGGGAACAGGGGTTGGTCCTATGAAGACGTACTGCCCTTTTTTAGAAAAGCACAAAACAGGCAAAAAGGCGCTAATGAATTTCACGGCATTGGTGGACCGCTAAGCGTATCTCCACCTCGCAGTCCCAATCCACTGAACGATACCTTTATCCAAGCAGGCGTGGAGTGCCAGATCCCACGCAATGACGACTTCAATGGTGCGACGCAAGAAGGTATTGGATTTTATGAATTGACTCAGGACAATGGGCGGCGTTGCTCAACCGCTCATGCTTACTTAACGCCAGCGAAAAATCGAGAAAATCTCACCATTTTCAAACGCTCCATTGCGGAAAAAGTAATGATCGAAAATGGACGCGCAATAGCGGTTAGAGCAAAAATCGATGGGCGGGCTCAGATAATCAGGGCGAACAAAGAGGTTATCCTATCTTGCGGTGCGTTTCAGAGCCCGCAATTATTACTGCTTTCTGGTATTGGTCCAAAATCCAAACTGGAAGAGCACAAAATCGATCAGGTCCTCGAACTTCCTGGAGTCGGTGAAAATCTGACTGATCATTTAGACTACAGTTTAATCTATGAATCAGATAGCGAATATTGCTTAGGAAGAAATGCCCGCTCAGTATTTCGTGTTGCTATGAATCAACTTCAATATCTGATTTTCAAGCGCGGTGTGATGACCACAAATTTTAACGAATCTGGGGCCTTTTACTACACTAATCCTGAAGAACCCTCTCCTGACATTCAACTGCACTTTGCCTTTAGCATGGTCGACCAGCATGGTCTGAAGAAACATGGGCGTGGCGGCTTCACCTGTCACATTTGTGTCCTGCGTCCGAAGAGCGTTGGCAGTGTAAAACTGGCAGATGCGAATCCGAATTCTCCACCTTTGATTGACCCGGCATTTTTAAAGGATGAGCGCGATCTTGATACAATGTTAGCTGGGGTGAAACAGGCTCAACAAATCATGCAAGCTCCGTCATTTGATGCACATAGAGGAAAGGCGCTCTACGCTGGCGCAAGCAACGATGACGAGGAGCTAAAAGAAGACATCCGCAACCGAGCCGACACGATTTATCACCCCGTTGGTACATGTAAAATGGGCCCAGATAGCGATCCGAATGCTGTTGTCGATCAGAGGCTAAGGGTGCGAGGAATCAAGAGTTTGCGAGTTATTGATGCCTCGATCATGCCAAAAATAGTTTCCGGAAATACAAATGCCCCATCGATCATGATTGGCGAAAAAGGCGCCCATATGATCTTGGAAGATGCTTGATCCATTCGGGACAAGACTCTTCTCTATTTGCAAAACGCAGTTGAACGAAAACGCTCTATTTCGAAATATTTCGTTGGTTTTTCGTAGGATGGCGCAACATTTTTCGAGCCGCATATTGGAATTGATTATTTCTGATCCGAACAGGTTTGTGACCCTCAATGCGAATCTTGGATGAATTGGTCGAAGATTTGTTTCATTCGGCTCTGTCTATCAAGTGCCGAATTTGTGCAAAGTCGATGTCCAAAGCGATAGGATTTTTGGAAGGAAACCGAGATGGATCGGACTGATGCGATTTCGAAATTGACTGCTCGAGGTGAGCAATTCGAGCTTCAGGATATTACGATCAATGGGAATGTGTGCAAATGGTTTGTAAACGCCCCGAGCACTTTGCCGCAAATGATCAAAGAATCGATCAGCGACCAAACTTTTTACGTTTATAAAACAGAACGATACACATTCAATGAAATGTATCAGCGGGCCTCGAGCTTGGCTGCCGAATTGATCGAAAAATATGGTATTTCGCCTGGAGATAGGGTCGCCATTGGCATGCGCAATTATCCAGAATGGCCAATCGCATTTACAGCGATCACATCAATCGGGGGCATCGTAGTCGCGCTGAACGCCTGGTGGGAATCCGATGAGCTCGAATACGGACTGAATCACACCGGAACAAAAGTTGCAATTGTTGATCAAGAGCGGCTTGACCGTATAATTGGAAATGACCGCTTGAATGAAATGCACCTCATCTCGGTTCGATCCGAACCTGAAGAGAGAGCCCAACCGATCGAACCTCTGCTAAGTCGCAAAGTCGATATGCCAGAGGTTGAGCTGGGACCGGACGATGATGCCGTAATTCTGTTTACATCTGGATCAACAGGTCATCCTAAAGGTTCAGTGTCCACCCATCGAAATATCCTCGCCTCATTACTGTCATGGGAACTTGATTTAACTTGCATGGCGGTTTTGAAAGGCAGGACGAAATCTAAAAAAAATGGCAGCAAAGCGTATACCGATTCGACGCTATTAGGGATGCCGCTATTTCATGTGAATGGTTTATTGGCAGTCTTACTAGCCAGTTACCGTAAACAGCGAAAAGTGGTTGCCATGTACAAATGGGATCCCATGCGCGCGGTTGAGCTGGTTGAACGCGAGAAAATAATCAGCTTTGTCGGCACTCCGGCCATGACGGGAGATATCATGCTGGCTGCCCAAGACACTGGTCATGATGTCGGAAGTTTGTTGGCCGTTGGCGGGGGCGGTGCTGCGCGCGCTGAATCGCAGGTCAAGGGCCTTGATGACACATTCAAAAATGCTAAGCCTGGTACCGCCTGGGGTATGACCGAGACCAATTCCATCGGCACATCTATCGTAGGCGATGATTATCTGAGCAGGCCATCGAGTTCCGGTCGCGTCAGCGCGGTTCTTGAATTGGGGGTGGTTGATGATGGCGGAAATTTTCTTCCATCAGGAGAGCGCGGAGAATTATTGATCCGAGGCACTTCAGTTATTCACAAATATTGGGAACGCCCAGACTCCATTGATGATTTTCTAGAAGATGGTTGGTTCCGAACTGGAGATATCGCATATATTGATAAAGAGGGCTTCTTGTATGTCGTCGACCGACTGAAACAGATCATAATTCGCGGTGGCGAAAACATTGGTTGTAGCGAAGTAGAGTCAGCTTTGGCAGGTTATCCGTCTATCATTGAAGCGTGTGTTTATGGTGTGCCTGATGAGAGGCTCGGCGAAGAAGTTGCGGCCACGATATACGCTGACAATCAGGTAGATGTTGCGGCATTGCAAGAAAGTTTGAAAAGCAAGCTCGCCAATTTCAAGATCCCGAAATATGTCCGGATTTCGGAGACCCCTCTGGCCAGAATTGCATCTGGAAAAATCGACAAGAAATCGATCCAGAAAGAGCATGTTCTCGAATTGGATACCAAAAAGACTTAGGACAATACCAGAGCTCTCAACACGAAAGCGGAAATCTGGCACCATACTCTATTGCACTTGACAGCGCACTAAACCTTTCTGCGATAATGAGGCGTATGGCACCCAGTTATTATGGCTGCACAATATGCTGCCTATTGTCGGTGCTCGGTTATTGTTCTGTCTTGAAGTCTGCGCAAATTTTCTTCGAAGTCCTCTTTGCTCAATTTGTAACTAGTCAAGGCGCCAATCATAACAAGATAGATCGCGGTCACGATTGGAACGAAATACGCGCCAAGATCCCAAATCGCCTGGTCCGAGACATCATCAACGCTCACCCCTTTTGGGAATTGTGCAAGCGTCAGTACGAAGGATGCCATCAACACACCCAAGCCCTGAACGCTCTTTTTCGCAAAAGTTATGGCCGCGGCCAATATCCCTTCAGAGCGCCGCCCGGTTTCCAGTTCTGATTGCTCTGCCAAATCGGCAAGCATCGAGGCGACCAAAATATTGAAACAAATTATTAGGCCAAGATCAACGATCCCAAAAATCAGGTTAAACCAGAATATGATCGGATCGCCGTTAGCCGGGAGCATATCAAACAGGCGCATACAAATAGGAATTGGCGCCGCCACAAACGCCACAAGCCCCACAATGATCGCGCCGTTCTTTTTGCCCATACGCTCAGAAACGAATGGCGCAATCTTAAAGCCGATAAAGGCCGACAGGAAAATCCCGATAGAAAGATAGCCGGTTTCCGCGGGCGTGAATTCCCAGAAATAGGAAACAAAATACAGATGCAAAGAGGCTTTGAGACCCAAACCCATAGCGCCGAGCATCGAAGCGGCAAAAATCGATACGAACGAGCGATTGGCAAGCGTTTCAAAAATCTCTTTGAAGATTTTGGGCACTGTAAGTTTGCGTTGTTGGGGCGGGCTATAAAGCGTTGGAATTCTTGAATGCGTGCCCGCCGATGACACCATAATAGAGATAAAAATCAACACCGAAGCGATAACGCCATAGGCAGTGTAAGGCGCCCGCGAGCTTACTGCCTCGGACATGGAGCCGGTTACGAAAAGTGGAAAGACAATGAAGAACATGGCGATGTTCATGAAATTGCCGCCCGACCAGGCAAAGAAATGAGCGTAGCTGATGAGCCTGCTTCTATCGTTGTAATCCTGAGTCAATTCAGGCGCCAAAGCTATATTGGGCGTTTCAAAAAATGTGATGCCGGTCCGTATCAAGACGGATAAACACAACAGATACCAAAAAGTCTCTGTGTCAGAGAAGCTTTCGGGGGGCATCCAAACTAAGAAAAAACACAGCGCAACCGGAATCGCAGCTCCATACATGAAAGGATGCCGGCGCCCCCATCTGGAGCGCAGATTATCCGACCAATAACCCACCAATGGATCGCTTACCGCATCAAAAAGCAGCGATATAAACAGAGCCAGCCCAACCAATCGGGGATCCAGGCCCACAACCTGGCTGTAAAACGCCAAGAGGTAATAATCGAAGCCGTTGGATTTGATACCAAAGGCCATAGCGCCCATCCCGTAAAAGACGCGCGTGTGCCAAGGAAGCGGTGGCGTAGGAATTGGCGATTGCGAGATTGGTTCTAACGGTGGATTAACGGTCGCCATGCCAATCTAATTTTTGATTTCTGAGCCGAGGACAGATTTGTATTCCAGAAATTCATCAAATCCAATCTCGCCCCATTCACGGCCATTGCCTGACTGCTTATAGCCGCCAAATGGTGCGTTGAAATCCGCATGGGCCGCGTTCACGAAAACTTGGCCCGTGCGCATCTTTCGAGCCACTTCGACAGCTTCTTGATGTTCGCCCTGAACATAGCCGGACAAGCCATAGGGCGAATCATTGGCGATCTCGATCGCGTTATCAACCGTGTCGTATGCAATGATGCTCAGCACAGGTCCGAATATCTCTTCTCGTGCAATTGTCATATCATTGCTGACATTTGAAAAGATCGTTGGCGCAATAAAATAGCCGCTCCTAACACCATCGGGCCTGTCTGCGCCGCCGGTTTCCAGCTTGGCGCCTTCTTTGACACCTTCTGAAATCAGCCGCACAATTTCTGCATGCTGACGTTTCGTCGCAATCGGGCCGATAGCCGGCGCCGGCGCATCCCAACTTGTCGCCAGCGGGATGGATTCGGCGACCTCAACTGCAATTCTAGTGGCCTCTGCCACTTTGTCTGACGGAACCAGGAGGCGCGTGCCCGCTGTACAAGTCTGGCCCACATTACTCATAATCCCTTGAACAGCCCTGCCAACAGCATCCTTCAAATCGGCACTTGGCAAAACAATATTGGCTGACTTGCCGCCAAGCTCGAGCGATACTCTTTTGATCGTATCCGCCGCTGCCTTTGAGACGTTGGCTCCGGCCATCGTAGACCCAGTAAAGCTGACCATATCAACATCTGGATGCTCAGCTATGGACGCACCCACTACTCTACCAGGTCCATTGACAAGATTGAACACACCAGGAGGCACACCAGCTTCGTGGATAACCTCAGCCAGCAACAGTGAATCCAGGGATGTTTGTTCAGCCGGCTTCAGAACGATCGTACAGCCTGTTGCCAATGCCGGCGCAACTTTGCACGCAACCTGGTTCAACGGCCAATTCCACGGAGTGATCAACCCGCAAACGCCAATGGGTTCGCGTCGTATGGCTGTAGTGCCTTGAATCTTCTGAAACTCAAAACTCTCCAGAACTTTGGCCGCGGTTGAATAATGGGCAATGCCGGCCGGGACTTGCGCCCTGCTTGACCACCAAGTTGGTGCTCCCATTTCCATGCTAATTGCTTCTGAAAACTCGTCAGCTCGAGCTTTGATTCCAGCCGCAATCCGTTCCAACATGGCCCTGCGATCTTCAACGCTAGATTGGGAAAACTCCTTGAACGCCTCCCTGGCTGCTGCCACCGCACGAGCGACATCATCTTCTCCACCGCCAGCAACGGTTGCACAAACTGTTTCGGTGAGGGGATTCACAACCTCAAATATTGACGGATTCAATGGATCAACCCATTCGCCGCCGATATACAGTTTGCTGTGTATTTTCATTTGATATGCCTCTTCTATGTGCTGCTTGCTCAGTCAAAAAAGTTGCGATCAGACTTTCGCCTGATCGCTAGTCTTTGCTCACCAAATTCCCAGCATCTGGTAGAGCGGAGAGTTCTACTAAAACTTGCCGCGCAGGGTCAGTCCATAGGTCCGTGGCTCTTGGACAAATGCACCACGTGCTCGCTGGCCAGAGAATCCTCTAAGCGGAATATGGAATGTCAAAAACCTTGTCCGCACATCAAAAAAGTTGCGAGCCCAAGCCTCAATGGTGAACTTCTCATTTGCAGTTCTAAAACCAAGGCGAAGATCCAACTTCGCGTTCGATTTCTGGATATCAAATGGTGCCGCAATGGCGGCTGCCACCGCGTCCCGTACTTGAGCTTCGGTCGTCAGACCAAAGGTCGCAGGTCTTTCAGTAGGCAAAGTACTGGTGCGCCTTTTTGATTCATAACGAACCGAGAAACCTGCGAACATCGAGGCGCCGCTTGTGTTAATCTCGGTATCAACATTGGCACCACCAATCACAACCAATTTTGGCGCATTCGTGAATTGCTGACCGCACAATGCAGTGACAGAGCCGTTGAAATTCGCATCTGTCGGATCAAATGTGGTGCAATCATCGGGATATTTGGCGTCTGTATAAGTGGCAGCCAGGTTTAGGGATAATGCGTCAGACAACGCATAGGCTGATTCAAATTCCACACCCTTGGAGCGCGCTTTATCGACATTGAATGTGCTAAACCTTGTGCCATCAAATTCCAGCACCTGAAAATCCGAAAGATCAGAATAGAACAAGGCAATATTTGCCCAGGCCCGGTTGTTCAGGAATACGGATTTGAAACCCAATTCAAAGGCATCAATTTTCTCTGAGCGGAATCGCGGATCTGCACCGCCAACCGCAGCGGAAACATCAAGGTTAAATCCACCGGACTTAAATCCATGCGTAAATCCACCATAGACGAAGGTTTGATCTGCAACTTCGTAGCTTAAATTTGCAGTATAGGTGAGCTGGTCATCCTTGAAATCTCTGTCAAATGGTTGTGGGATTAGATTCAAGTATGAAGTCACAAATGTATTTGCCGCGTTCGTATTTGCAAATTGGGTGAAGAAATTATTTGGGTCGCTAGGATCATATAGACCGGAATTGAATATCCAACAGTTCGATTGAACAACTGATGCCAGTCGTGCGGGTCCCCCTGCGCCAAAGAAACCATTCGTCCCATTGTACAGACCAAAATTAGGTGAAGTTAAGCTTGTCAAATTGTTGAATGTTGCCTCGCAGGCGTTGTGCTGTCCGGGAACTTGGTGGCCGACTTGGGCATCTTTCTTTTCAGTGATGTATCGAGCACCAAGCGTCAGATTTAGCCCGTCAGTAAGCTCCAGCACATTGTGAGTGAAGACCGAAAAAGAACTGCCATCTTGCTGTGCCCTTGGCGCGGCATAGTCGCCAGCTGCATCTACGCCGTTAGAAGCAAAATTTAGCTCATTGAAATCTGCAAAACCAAACGCACCGACGCTAACGCCCGCCTGCATATCCCGCAAAAATACCAAAGCATAACGTTGATCGATCTTCTCATGCGAATAGTATGCCCCAATTAACCAATCCAAACTGTCTTCAAAGGCATTCCCTTGAAGCCTGAGCTCATGCGATGTCGACTTAATCGTGGTGCCGTTTAGCGCATCCAAGTCCACATTTGGTAAGATAGCTTCAGCTTCGGGGCAGGGACCAACAGCGTATATTTCAAGCGAAGTGTAATCGCCGCGACAAGAATCAGCATTCGATTCGCCATAATAACCTAGATAAGAGAGGTTTGCGAAAGGCAATTCCACATCATACGTGGCGCCAACATTCCAACCGTTATAAGGGTTGGTATAGTTGCTGTCGTTCGCCAACCCTTCTTTTAGGGCTCGGCGACCAACAAAGTCAGCCCCTGCTGTTCCGCCAAATGCAGAAAATGGTGCCGAGTTAGCCTGAATAAAGGGTGAGTGATTCAACCACACCGCCGAACAACATTGATCATCCCCTCGAGAATAACCAGCAAATAGACGCAAAACGCCTGCATCTTCTAAGTCAAATAGCAACTGTCCGCGAACGGAAGATCGGTCTATCGAGCTAGAATCATATCCGTCCGGGCCAATAACATATCCATCACGCACAGCATGCGAGCCAGAGACCCGAAGAGCTACTTTTCCTTCAGAAACCGGAACATTAAACCCGCCGCGAACCTTGAACAGATCGTAATTGCCGGCGGAAACATCGAAGAATGCTTCTGTATCATCAAGGTTTGGCTTGTTGGTCTTTATGACCAAAGCGCCTGCCGAAGTGTTGCGACCAAAAAGCGTACCCTGCGGGCCCCTTAGGACCTCAACTTGCTGAACATCATTCAATTCACCAAGGACCGCACCTGGGCGCGGGATGTAAAACCCATCCACAAATGCGCCGACCGAACTTTCAATACCAATATTGTTACCGGTGGTTCCAATCCCGCGCAAACGAAGCGTCAGCCCGCCAGTCGTACTATCCGAGGAGTTCATCTGGTAGCTAGCGGCGGCCCGCTCCAAATTTGTAATGTCTGAAACGCCGGTACGCACCAACATTTCGGCATCTACGACTGTAACGGCAATCGGCGTCTCAACAATGGACTGTTCGCGCTTTGTAGCGGTGACGATTATTAGATTTCGGTCGCTCTCTGGTTCGCTCTGCGCTTGCGCAGAAGGGGCCTCCTGCTGAATATCATCATTTGCCGATGCAATCCCAGGCGCGCCCATATAGCCAAGGGCGGATGCAATCAAAGCAAATCTTGAGGTTTTGCCCCAAAAATCAGATTGATCGCCCAAGTTTAGTTTGTTGTGATCGTTGTTGCTCAAGATACCCTCCTCAGGTGCCGCAAAATAATTTTGCTTATTTCTATAGCTATCAGAGCACGTTCACGGAGGTATGATCATAATGATCAATTTTCGACAAATTCGATCTGCCACACATTCCAGTTGGAAAACCTAACACAATGCCTTCGTGGCTTCGCCCCATTGCGCGTACTTCAACAGATTCACACCTTCAATCGGCTTAAATTGAGATATTGGTGCCGCCGTAAAGCCCTGCAAACAGCTAGAAATCGGCCAAGAGAAAGCTTGCAATGTCTTCAGCATAGTTGGCGATATCCTCGCGAGCAGCTCTGCATTCGTCTAAAGTTATTGCTGTCTCAAAGGTATTATTTTCCGGATATTCCATCTAGGTTGCGCGTGGGCGGTTTGGTCAGGCGTTGTTGAGATGCCACCCACAATGTACTTATGAGTCCCGGTCAAAGCCCCTTTAATCACTCGATAGCTTGCTAATGACCGGCATTTATCGAGCTTCTTGTTCGCAAATTATGAGGACCGAGCTCATCAAGACTTCTTATTCCCATCAGTTTCATATCTCGTTCTATTTCTGTCCTCATGTTTCCAAGGGCGCGTTCAACTCCAGCTTGGCCTGAGGCAGCCAATGCATACAGATAGAATCGTCCTCCTGATACCGCTTTTGCCCCCACGGAAAGCGCTTTTAGGACATGAGTGCCGCGCTGCACTCCTCCTTCACAGATCACATCAATCTTGTCTCCAACCGCATCACAAATTTCTGCCAGCTGATCAAAAGGCGCACGAGCGCCGTCAAGTTGACGTCCACCATGATTGGAAACCATAATTCCTGTGCAACCAATTTCGACAGCTCGTAGCGCATCCTCAACACTCATGATGCCCTTCAAAGCGAATTGCCCTCCCCATTGGGAGCAGAGTTTTTCAGCGTCGTCCCAACCCATCGATTGGTCCAGCATAGTGGAGAAATAGTCTCCAACGGATACTGCCAAATTTGTGCCCTGTCCCACGTGACCAGATAAATGGGGCATGTCGAATTTCTCTTTCGTCAAGAAATTCCAAGCCCACATCGGGTGGGAGGCAAAACTAGCCAAGGAAGATAGAGTCAGCTTTGGAGGAGACTTGAAGCCGGTGCGCAAGTCTCGTTCACGATTTCCTCCCGTTATTGTATCCACGGTTAAAGCCATGACCTCAAAATTTGCATCCCGTGCACGCTCCAAAAGTGTATCGTTAAGGTCGCGATCCTTGTGGAAATAAAACTGAAACATTTTGGGGCCCGATGCGATCGGGGCGATTTCTTCCGCTGAAACCGTTGCTAACGATGAGATCCCAAACATAGTGCCATATCTTGTCGCGGCTCTTGCAACAGCACGCTCTCCCTCATGATGGAACAAGCGCTGCAGCGCGGTTGGAGCACAATAGAAGGGCATGGCTAGTTTTTGCCCCATCACCTCGACGCCCATATCAATTTGTTCGACGCCTCTTAGTACATTCGGAACCAAGTCCACGTCTTCAAATGCTGCGCTATTTCTGCGGTATGTCACTTCATCATCAGCAGCGCCATCAATGTAATGGAAGATGGGACTAGGGAGACGTTTTTTCGCTAATCGGCGGAAATCTTCAAAATTATGACAGTCTCTAAGGCGCAACTCAATATTCCTTGATTTTGGCTCGCGTGTCAAAGCACCCAACGTTTGTTAAGTGTCCTTTTTGCGGTTTCATTCTTTCGTCATCCTCGCGCATTACAAATTGTGAAAACCTGATTGGCATTCGACTGCTGGGGTTTCGGGCTTTGTTGCCTACACCTAAGAATATTGAAAAATGGCCAAATATTGAAATCTCTGCACTTATCACTCTACCCAAACTACCATGAGAGTCTTTGACGAATTGCTTCAATAATTGTCAGTTTGGTGCGGCCAGTCAGTCAACTTCGGGTGCGGTCCCATGCGAAAAATGACGGATAACCGCCATTATGTGAAATGTCGGAAAGTGGGCCGCTAACAGAAGGACCGCTTTTGAAAAATCCAGGCGCCAAGCGGTCTCCGCGAGATCAAATCCATATCTCTAGGACCGCTAGTCGAAAAGATTGAAATCGAAAGGGAAGTTTAGATCGTCTCCATAAGCAGAAGACGCCACTGCGACTCAAAGCCTCACCTTGCCTTTGAACTACTTAGCCACTAGTGTTCCACGAATGTTCTCGGAGGCAGATCATGTCTGACAACAGCGCAATCGAATGGACCGACGCCACTTGGAACCCGGTGACGGGCTGCACGAAGATTAGTCGAGGCTGTGACAACTGCTACGCTGAAAGATTTTCTGAGCGGTTCCGTGGAGTTCCGGGCCATCCGTTCGAAAGCGGTTTCGACCTTACACTTAGACCTGCTCGGTTAGAACAGCCACTTGGCTGGCGACGTCCCCGAATGATCTTCGTCAACTCGATGTCAGACCTATGGCACAAGTCAGTTCCGTTCGAATACGTCGATAGAGTTTTCGATACGATGGAGAAGGCCGATTGGCACGTTTATCAGCTCCTGTCGAAGCGCAGCTCTCTCATGTCGAAGTACCTCCGAAAGCGGTATCGAGATCGGCCCTGCCCTCAACATATTTGGTGCGGGGTTTCAGTCGAGGATGCCCAAGCTAAAAGTCGAATTTTGCACCTCCAAGGCTCGCAAGCGGGCGCGCGTTTCCTGTCGATTGAGCCATTGATCGGCCCGGTGGGAGAATTGGACCTCTTTAATATTGACTGGGTGATTGTGGGCGGAGAAAGCGGTCCGCGGGCAAGGCCAATCGATCCCCGTTGGGTTCGAGAGGTGCGAGACCAATGCATAGAGCAAGACGTCGCCTTCTTCTTCAAGCAATGGGGTGGGTTCAGGCCCAAGGACGGTGGAAGGAAACTCGACGGGCGAGAATGGAACGACTTCCCCCAAAAATTCAAGGCTGCGGTGGAGAATGCTGACTAATGGCTCAGCCTCCGGTGCTGCCGCGAGAGTACCACGATCGCGAGCAAACGTTCGTCAAGCACATTATCTTGCGAGGCTATTTGCAAAAAGTCGCTTATAATATCCTCTCGGCGTGGGACGACTTCACATTCGTTGACGGTTTTTCAGGTCCTTGGGAGGCGAGGTCAGAAGAGTTTGCTGACACATCATTCGGCATAGCGATCAGGGAGCTCCGAGAGGTTCGGGAGTCCTTCCGCCTTCGCGGAAAAACGAAGTGTTTGCGCTGTGTATTCGTGGAGAAGGAGGCGGAGCCCTTCGAACGCCTCAATGGCGCCGCTGGAGGCGCAGCGGACCTTCACGCCCGCGCCATCCACGGCACGTTTGAGGACAATATCCCGGAAGTCCGTCGTTACGTTGGCTCCTCATTTGCACTGACGTTTGTAGACCCAACCGGGTGGAGCATCGACCTCAGCCGCATCGCTCCACTCCTAAGACAACGGGGGGAGGTGCTCATCAACTTCATGTACGAGCATTTCAAAAGGTTTGTGGAGGACGAACGTCCCGAAATACGCGCTTCGTATGACAAGCCCTTCGGCGGCTTGCCTTGGCGCAAGATGATTGACGAAGAGATGTCCAACGGCCTTTCTAAGGAAGAGGCCATTCTGGAGGTCTTCAAAACCGCAGTGAAAGAGGTATGCGGTTTCGACTACGTCGCTAGCGCCCGCATTCGTCATCGCAAACTGGACAAGTCGCATTTTTATCTCGTCTACGGCACGCGGCACCAGAAGGGCTTGGAAGTATTCAGGCAAGTTGAACGCACAGCCCTTAGCGCAGAGGAGTTCTTCCGAATTGAAGCGAAGGACCGCGCAATCTCCGCGACTGGGCAACAAGGACTCTTCGAAGATTTGCCGCACAATGCAGAAGAGACTGCAAAGGTTCATTGGCACGAGGAAGTGCGAAAGGCGCGCATGTGGAGCGAGCAATTTATTGGCGGGGAAGCTGTGGTTCTTTTTGAGGTGCTGGCAAGGCGCATCCAACAGCGCTTCTCTGTTACCCTTCCGGAGTTGAAAGACCTGCTGGTGGATATGAAGAATGAGGGGCTGATCGAGTTTGACGGCCTAACGGGCCAACAAAGAAAGCCACGCCCTGGCGTAACCGTCCGTCGAACCGAGAAGCTTGAAAACGCAGTGCAGAACTGACGCGATCCCAATCCTGGCGTTGCCCACTTCGCACAGTTTGTCGCAGTAGATCCTATAGCTGGTAGGCAGCTCGAATGCTCATCGCGCAAATTTGTTTGGTGGCTGCTTTCAGGCGGAGCCAATTGGCCTTGGAATGTCCGAAACTGAGGCGCATTTCGGTCATTCGTTTGCTTCCCACCATTGGGGCCATATGACCTTTTGCGGTGTGCGGGTGTTTGCGTAGACCTCACGCTGCTGAGCGATAGTGAGCTTGCGGTCACCAAGACGCTCCAGCGCTGCTTGAACAATCCAGGGATTGAGTTCCCATCGCACGCGGTGTTCATCGGCAGGGTATTTGAGGATTGCGATGCTGAGTGTTTCAAGGATTGCGTCAACGCCGCTGCCGATGGATGTAAGGATGATCTTGCTGATGCCCTGGACCTGCTCTTGGCGGTGCTCTCGAGCCTTCTCGATGGCTTCGAGCGATGAGCGCGCAGCGGCGCTGTCTCCGGCAAGACCCTTTTGTGTGAGCTGAAGCAGGAACGCTTCAGCAGCGGTTACGCGCCGCTCGCGCCCGTCTTCGCGGATGGTCACCATCTGGCCCAGCACAACATCGTATGGGATCTCGCGATGACGGTTTTTGGGCCGACCGCGCGGATTACCGGATTGACCTTTCGAGAACCGGGTTGAACATGGCGGCTGGCGATAGCCAACAGGCCCATGTTCCCCTTCATTGCTGCCAGATGTGCTCTTAATGCTCATGCAATCTTCCCTGGCGGCCAGCGCAGGGTCTCGGCATCCATAGTAAAGAACTTGATCTGCTCGACATCACGCCGCCCAATCTTTTTGCGGCCGGGTCGGCTCAAGGATGCCTGCGCCGCCCAGGCATTAAGCTTCCACCTATTAGGATGCGATGGATCGGGTTCTGCAATATCAAGAACACGCATCGCTTCATTGGCATTGTCTGCATCGTGGTGCGACACCATGGTTACAGCCTTCGGCTGCACTTTGTTCTTCTTGGCAAGCGCTACTTCGCGCTTCTCGATCATCTTCAACACTTTGCGGATCGCCATGCGTTTGCCGGCAAGCGCATCCTTCAAAGCCTGCTGCTGCAAGGCCTCTTCAATGCTCGCTTCACGCGGCTTGCCGTTGCTCAACGTCTGCAGGGTCTTGTCGAGGATGATCTGGAACGCAGACAGATTGGGACGCCGCGGCTTACGAGGGCGGCCTTTTGGGTTCCCGGATTGTCCAGGCTTGAACTGCGTGTCCTTGCTCATGCTGGCATTTCCTCAGCGTGGGCATCGCGGTGCACTAGCTGAGGCTCCTTGCCGGTCAGATCGCTCCAGCGCTGCATCGCAAGATCCACATAGGCAGGATCGATATCAAGTCCGCGGAAGGCACGCCCAACACGCTCAGCTGCGATCAAGCTTGTGCCGGAGCCTAAAAAGATATCGAGAACCAGCTCGCCTTGCCGCGTCACATCACAGATTGCATCGGCGACCATGGCAACCGGCTTGACCGTGGGATGAAACTCCAGGTCTTCGCGGCGCGAGCCGCGCATCGAGTTGACCGACGCATAATCCCACACATTGGTGCGATTGCGGCCATGCTTGCCCAGCTCGACATTATTGCTGTGGGGCGCATCGCCGACCCGGTAGACGAACACCATTTCGTGCTTTGAACGATAAAGCGATCCCATACCCGCATTGCTCTTGTTCCACACACAGATGTTGAGGAGCTTGGTGTAGATGCCTTCTACCGATGCCGTGACATCATCCATATGCCGCCAGTCCATGCACACAAAATGCACCGCGCCTATCCGTGATACCTTGGCGCAGGCGCCCAGCGTGTCAGCAAGGAAGCTGCGGAACTCGTTTTCGCTCATCTCGCCAGAAGCCATGGCGAACTCACGGTGACGGCCTGGTGCGTTCACATGACCATTGATCTGTACATTGTAGGGCGGATCGAGGAACGCGCAGTCGATTGCTGCACCCTCTCCCACAACACGCTGCAGGAACGCCGCATCGCGCCCATCACCGCAGGCCACCCTATGCTCGCCTAGCTGCCAGATATCGCCGGTTTGTACGCGCGGGTCTTCAGGTACAGGAGGGATGACCTCATCATCAGGATCATCGCTTTCAGCAAATACGACATCGATCTCGCCCGGGCTAAAACCGGTCAGCCCTAAGTCGACATCGAACTCAGGGAGCGAGAGATCGGCCAGTTCGAGCTTGAGGATCTCTGTGTCCCACCCAGCATTCAAAGCGATCTTGTTATCCGCCAGTCTAAGCGCTTTCTTCTCTGCCTCGCTCAGACCAGCAAGTTCGATCACTGGGACCCTCTCCAGGCCCAACTGTTTAGCGGCACGCAATCGGCCATGCCCAGCGATCAACGCGCCGTTTGGATCAGACAGGATCGGGTTGGTAAACCCGAACGCGCGGATTGAACCCGCGATCTGTTCGACCTGCTTTTTGGAGTGTGTCCGTGCATTGCGCGGATCAGGGGTCAGGCTCGCAGGATCACAATAGGTGACCGTGAGCCGGCGATCGGCAGGAGAGGCTGCCGTGATCTGGTCTTCTTTCATGCCTGGAACATAGCGGAACATACCGCAAACAAGAAGAAAACATTATCCCCAGTCTATCCACAATCAGCGAATCGCCAGAAATGCGCGCTTTCGACTGGACTTCACCCTAAAACCGAGCATTGCTGTGTTACGCGCCCGGCATGTTCGGGCCTGTCTCGGTGACAGCGACCATTTCGGCTGCTGGCTAACCGGAGACAGACAATGACCAACGCAAGGAAGTCCAAGGCACCCACCAAGCTCGACCAGCTTGAAGCCATGCTCAGCCGCAAGGCCGGCGCCAGCATCGCCGAGATGATGGAAGAGGTAGGCTGGCAGCAGCACTCGGTGCGCGGCGCAATGGCAGGCGCGCTCAAGAAGCGCGGGCTTAACATCACCAGCGAGATGCTCAAAGGCACGCGCCGCTATCGTGCAAGCCGCCCGTCATGAGCGGTGACATCAGCGCGCTTATCGGCCGTATCGAGACGATGGACCTTGATCAGGTTCGAGCCGAGTGGAGGCGGCGCTACAGCGCGCCGCCGCAACTTCGCTCCCTACCCATGATGCGTCTGCAACTTGCTTGGCGCGTGCAAGCTGAGGTCTTTGGCAGTCTTGATACCAAGACTAGAAAGACGCTTGCGCGCAAGGGTGTGTCCGATCCTGAAGGTAAGGAGCTGGGCATCGGTGCGCGCCTCACCCGAGGCTGGAAAGGCAAGCGGATCATCGTCGTGGTTGAGGAGGGCGGGTTTCTCT
>Ga0316202_10001208_pt1 | contig 21240 bp, 17 predicted proteins | sample 3monrhotite_MG_FD_204934 | JGI IMG/M metagenome (GOLD analysis project Ga0316202, IMG submission 204934) | Microbial mat bacterial communities from mineral coupon in-situ incubated in ocean water Damariscotta River, Maine, United States -... | ecosystem: Environmental > Aquatic > Marine >... | reverse complement strand
CTTTATAGTGAGTAGCAGATAGTAGATTAGTAGTACACCAGTCAATGTCCCCATCGTCTAGAGGCCTAGGACACTGCCCTTTCACGGCGGCGACAGGGGTTCGAATCCCCTTGGGGACGCCATTTTTTGAATAAAACCTCATTATTCAATGAGATATATAGTAGGGTTCGAGTCGCTAGTGGCTCAATCTGGCTATTTTTTCTGAATTAAATTCTCTTAATCCCGTACTGGGTAATGCCGCCGCCGACGTTGGCTCGGGATGGCTTTTCCTCGCTATCTGTCTTAACTTGAATCCATTGCTTCGTTGTCAAAACGAGGTTAAGCCAAACAATAGTCAACTCAATTAACCTTGGTAGGTGATATGGTAGAGTTTTACCGGAAAATAGATTAAACAATACATGCAGAAAATGAATTCTTAACTTCTCCCTAGCTAGAGAAGAACAACTTTTGGGGCGGGTAGTATCTCATGTATAAGCAAGGGGTGGTTAATTTGTGAGCTATGATTTACAACGAAAGAGAGTTCTTGTTACTGGCGGAGCTGGGTTTATTGGTTCTCATTTGTGCCGCAGATTGTTAAATGCTGGCAACGATGTGCTTTGTGTTGACAATTTCTTCACTGGTACACGGGATAATATTTCACCTTTTTTGGATTACCCTAATTTTGAGTTTATGCGACATGATGTAACATTCCCACTTTATGTTGAAATTGACGAAATTTATAATCTCGCTTGTCCTGCATCACCAGTTCATTATCAGTTTGATCCAGTTCAGACGACTAAAACGTCAGTTCATGGTGCAATAAATATGCTGGGGCTAGCTAAAAGGGTAAAAGCGAAGATACTTCAAGCATCTACCAGTGAAGTATACGGTGACCCACAGGTTCATCCACAAAATGAAGATTACTGGGGGCGGGTTAATCCGATTGGCTTGCGCTCTTGCTATGATGAAGGGAAGCGGTGCGCGGAAACCCTATTTTTTGATTATTACCGACAATACAAGGTACCTATCAAAGTGGCTCGAATCTTTAATACTTACGGACCGAATATGCACCCGAACGATGGGCGTGTAGTGTCCAATTTCATTGTTCAGGCATTGACGAATCAGCCAATTACTATTTTTGGTGATGGAAGTCAAACTCGGTCATTTTGCTATGTTGATGAAATAGTGGATGCTTTTATTCTGTTGATGAATACTCCTGGTGACATTCCCGGACCTATAAATATTGGAAATCCCGAAGAGGTTTCCATGCTTGTTCTTGCTGAAAAAGTAATTGCGCTTACTGGGTCAAAGTCTAAGCTGATTTATAAGCCTTTACCCAGTGATGACCCCGTTCAGCGTTGTCCAGATATTAATTATGCTAGAAAAATATTGGATTGGAGACCAAAGATTTCTCTCGATGAGGGGTTAAAAGAAACGATTTGTTATTTTGAAGATTTTTTACGAGAAAAAGACAGCAGAATAACTTCTTAGATGGGTGAAATCATATGAATGTTCGAGGAAAACTGGCGTTTTTAGGAATTTCTAGGTAAATCATGATGTTGGGGGGAGTTCATTCGGTGTTTCTTGAATCTCTGAGGGTTCTATTCCCTGCAGCTTGCTGCGTTCGATTATTTGGCACTTTTCTAGGGGTTGGCACTAAATACCCCGTCTGCTTGCAGCGGGGTAGTTTATTAGTGATTATTTTTGACTGGTAGAGGTTGGTAGGCTGTGATGATGGTAATTAAACTAAGTGCAGCAAGGAATTGATTCTAGTACGGGCTATTGTTAGCATGATCCATGCTAGGTTAAATACCATTACGATGAGCGCATAGTGCTCTAGTTCAGTGTACGTTAGTCTTAGTGTAATTTTAAAGATTCAATTTTGTTTGCTCAATTAATAATTAATGGAGAAGTGTATGAAGCAGTCAGCTCAACAAGAGAACAAAAAAACAGCGCAAGTACCTACATCAGAGCCAAACGGTAATCCACGTGATTCAATTAGTGAGCGAGTCTCTGCCATTAGAGCGGGTGCCAAGCAAGGTGCAGCATGTGACGCAGGGTTTGGTAACTAAGTAATTTTTGGCTTCTTGTTCTTGCAAGGAGTGATGTGGATGCAGTGACCATCAATATCTGATGATCACTGCATTTTTGTAGGTGGAAAAGGATGCTCCCTTGAATAGCTCTTCACGTGCCATAGTCACGCTCTGTATCGGTAATGATTTTGACCAGCTTGCTCGCCTTACTCACCCTCTTATGCGTGATTATGCGAATAAGATGCATGCCGACTTCATTATAATCGATAGCCCCGAGTTAGGTATTTCCCCCATACATTATGAAAAGTATCAGCTTGCGAATTTGCTTAATAAATATGAGCGGGTCTTATTCATTGACACCGATGTGGTTGTTCGTCCAAATTCGCCAGATTTATTCGAGTACGTACCAAAAAATATGTTCGGGGCTTACCTGGCTAGTAAACACTCTGACTGTCATGATGCTTCGTTAGAAAAAGTCCAGGATGAGTTAGGAAGTCTTGGTTGGAAAAAAGATTACTTTAATTCTGGAGTCATGGTGCTGTCCCGTGATCACCAACCATTATTTGACCTAAGCCATGGCTGTTTTAATGGTTTCTATGAGCAAACGCAGTTAAATTACAATTTACAAAAACTAAAATTACCATTCTTTGATATAGGCTTTCAATATAACCATGTCGAACTGATAGGCGAGCCAATATCAAACGAAACAAGCTATTTTATTCACTATGCTGGCCCTGGTCATGGGACTGGTCCAAGGCATGAGCAGATTGCTGAAGAGTTTAAAGACCTATTTGTGAACAAAGGTTAATTTTATTTATATCTAACAACTAATAAGGGTATATGGGGGTATTTTGGAAATTTCTGATGTAGCTGAGATAAAGCAAGTGATTCTTCAGTCAACGCCCTTATGCAACCTTAATTGTTCTTATTGTTATCTGCCTGAATCAAGTAGATCTTCAAATAAGCAGATGACTGTTGAGACTGCTGTCCGCGCACTTGAGGTTCTAGTGAAATCACAGCGCATGGCCGATGAAGTTGAAATCAGGTGGCATGCCGGGGAGCCTTTGATTGTATCCCCTTCTTTCTATTTAAATGTCATCGAGGCTATTCGGCGGATCGTTCCTGAACGAATTAGTCTGAGACACTCTATTCAGACTAATGGAACATTAATTTCTGATGAATGGTGTGAGTTATTTTTACAACATAATATTCGTGTGGGTGTAAGTATTGATGGACCACAGTTACTTCATGATAAGAATAGGGTAACAAAGGGCGGCAAAGGAACGCATAAGAAAATAATGCGTGGTATTGATATGCTTCGTGATTATCAGATCCCATTTGAAGTTATCGCAGTTGTTACGAACGAAACTCTGAAAATCCCTGATGAGTTTTATGCGTTTTTTGATGAGCTAAAGCCAACAGTCATAGCACTTAACATTGAAGAATCAGAATGTGGCTATGACTCAGGCCTTCTTCAGAATAAGGACTTTATAACGCATTACAAATTGTTTTTATCGAAGATCTATCAATTGCAAAAAAAAGGTGAACTAAAATTCAGGGAAATTGAAGAGATTAGAAGAGTCATTTTGTTTAATAAAGGTGACCGTAATAATCTTCAAGCACAGCCTTTTTCAATTGTCACCATTGATTGGGCGGGAAATATGTATACCTATTCTCCAGAATTAGCTGGAATGACGCATGAAAGTTACCCGTCATTTTCTTTAGGAAATGTGAAGGAGCATACCTTAGAAGATATGCTATCTTCTGTTGTATTGAAAGAACTGACTGCGGATATTTTTTCAGGGGTTGAGTTATGTAGAAACAGCTGCGACTATTTTTCTTTGTGTGGCGGTGGTGCACCGGCAAATAAACTTTATGAGAATGGTACTTTTGTTAGTACAGATACGGGGTACTGCCGAGCCCGTTTCCAGATTCCAACGGATATTGTACTTGCCGATTTAGAAGCCGAATAAAAACAAAACGGTATGAGTGAGTAGCTAAAGTGAATATAATTTTAACGCACTTACCGCCAAAGCCAGGAAGCAGCTCTAGTTTGTATGCGGGTCGCCCTATTGTTACCTCAGCTTTAATAGAAGCATTTTTTGAATACGCGCCTGAAAACAGAATAATTATTTATACACCACCTGGTCTTCGCGCTGAATACCAACGTTACACAAATGATTACTCAAGGCCTGACAAGCTGGAACTACTGGATGCCGAGGCTATTGAGCGTTCCATAGGCTTGCATGAACCTGCTGTTATCCATACATTCACCACTTCTCTTCGATATGCTTTTCACCTTCGTTGGTTATGCGGGTCTCGGCCCTGGCCAGTTATCGGGATGACTCACGACCTGAGCTCTTGTGAAGTGTTCGAGGAATTGCTGTTAGCACATGTAGTTCCGCCAGCGCCCTACGATACTGTCGTCTGCATCTCCAAGTGTGCTTATGCTGTCGCACGTAGTTTAATTGACAAAGTCTCTGAGACTCTTGGATACGAGTCACCACTTCAATTACCTATTATTCCCCATGGGGTTGAGTTATCTTTATTCAAGCTAGGTAACTCTGAGGTGGCGAGAAAAAAATATGGCTTAGATCAAAATCACTCCATTTTATTGTATCTAGGCCGCATCAGCGACACAATGAAAGCGGATCTTATTCCACTACTCACTGCGTTTTCTCGTGTTAGGCATAAGCCAGCCCCAGTGTTGGTTATTGCAGGGGGCGTTTCATGCCCTCGTGAGGAAGACGGCGTTAAGCGTATTAACAGTTATATTGCAGAATTGAAGCTGGAAAATAATGTTCAGATTTTAACCAATATTACACCAGAACAACGTATCGATCTGTTGTCTGCTGCTGACATTTTAGTCAACCCCTCTGATTCTCTACAAGAAAGCTTCGGTCTTGTGCTGTTGGAAGCAATGGCTGCCGGGCTTCCAATTATTGCATCAGATTGGAATGGCTTCCGCGATATCATTAAAGACACTGAAACGGGTTTTCTCATTGAAACGGTAATGCCCAAAGAAGGGTTTGAAAAACTATCTGGAGAGATCTTGCACGAAGATCGTTTTTGGTGGTATGGCGGTTTTTCTCAATCGGTAGCGGTTAATATTAATCAGTTCTCGGATGCTGTTAGCAAATTAGTTGAAAATCCTGAGCTAGCCCACAGAATGGGGGTTGCGGGAAGAAACAGGGTTGAAAGAAAATTTCAATGGAAACATATCGTTTCAATTTATAAGGATGAGTGGGATCGTTTAACCACAATAGCGATGGAGTCCGATTACTCGATCCCTGCGTCTCCATACTCATATCTACACGCTAAGGTTTTTGAGTCACACCCAACGCATCTGTTTGATGGAAGTACGACTATTCGAAAGATTGAATTTGAAGATCATTTGTTGTTTACCGTGGAAAACCCACCGTCGTTTTTATCATCTAAGATATTAAGTGATATTTTAGCATCTATAACGATCCCCACTTGTGTCAATGCTCTCGATTTGCCAGCATCAAAGAGAAATCGTCATGTTGCGTACTTATTAAAGCAGGGACTAGCAGAGATCGTTAATGATTAAATTTAAAGGGTCTATAAATGGGTGAAAGTGAGTCAATTAGCATTTTAGGATTGAATTTATACTTCCATGACTCTGCTGCCGTACTTGTTCAAGATGGAAAAGTCGCCGCTGCTATTGAAGAAGAAAGATGGTTTCGCGATGATAAACATACTGCCATTTTCCCAAAACGCAGTATTAAATATTGCCTACAATCTATTGGTGAGGAACGCGCCGAAATTTCACATGTTGCCATCAACATGGACCCGATTCGTTGTTTAAGTAACTCTTCTAGTATTGCAGACCTGCTTTGCCATCCAAGTAGATGGAATAGAAAACATTGGAAAAACTTCATGGATCGTAGGAGGGCTTGTCAGCAAATCGAATGGCAGACCCATCGAACCTTATTTGAGCTAAATCTGGACCAACAATTTCAATATCATCTTGTTGCTCACCACGACTCACATGCCGCGTCGGCGTATTTTGTATCGCCTTTCGAAGAAGCGGCAGTGTTAGCCATCGATGCCAATGGAGAATGGCCGACGACGACTACGTATATTGGAAGGGGGAACAAGCTTCAGCACGAACATACGCTTGGCTTGCCGCACTCACTCGGAGGGTTATATGGAGCGCTTACCACCTACTTGGGGTTCATGCGCAACAGCGATGAGTTTAAAGTCATGGGGCTTGCCGCCTATGGCGATCCCGCAAAGTATCGGGAGGCCATGCATGAGCTGATTTCTAAGACGAACGATGGTTTTTTCAAACTGAATCTTTCCTACTTTGATTATGCGGACTACAAAATTACGACAAATCAGAAGTTACAATCGTTGTTTGGTATTCCTCCACGTATACCAGGAAGTGAAATAACTAAAGAACATAAAGCGGTTGCAGCGGCGTTACAAGAATGCACGGAACAAATTGTTATTCATGTGACACAACATCTCCAGAAGAGAACCGGATTAAAGAAACTTTGCCTTGCAGGAGGGGTTGCTCTAAATTGTGTTATGAATACTGCCATCCTCGATAACACAGACTTTGAAGAGATATTTATACAACCTGCTTCAAATGATGCAGGTAGCGCATTAGGTGCTGCCTATTGGGTTTATCATCAAATTCTTGGCAAGCCAAGAGACTTCGTTATGGACCGGGTTGACTATGGCCCAAGCTATAGCAATGACGAAATCGAATCTATATTACGAGCAGGACTACTTCGTTATCGTAAATCAGAGAATATTACCAAAGAAACGGCAAGGCTTTTATCTGAAGGGAAAATTATTGGTTGGTTCCAGGGGCGAGCAGAGTTTGGGCCTCGCGCATTGGGGTATAGAAGTATCCTAGCTGATCCAACGCGAATTGATATGCAGGATCACTTAAATCTCCGAGTAAAGCACCGAGAGGACTTTAGGCCTTTTGCACCTGCCTCCACCATTGAAGATTACGCCCGTTACTTTGATGCGGTGCCAGATTGTTTTATGACTAAAACGTGCAAGGTAAGAGAGGCGTATCGAGAGCGGCTTCCTGCAATCACCCATATTGATGGTACTGCTCGTCTACAAACAGTAGACCCTGAGATAAATCCACTTTTTCATCGGTTAATTCGAGAGTTTGAAAGTATCAGTGGAATGCCTGTGATCATCAATACTTCCTTCAACGTCAATGGAGAGCCAATGGTATTGACACCGCAAGACGCATTGAGGTGCTTTTTTACAACAGGTATCGACTCTCTTGTGATAGGGGATTTTATAATAGATAAGGAAACGTGAACGACGTGGCTATAAATAGCGCCGATTATACGACAGATAATCTCATATCTGTGCTCGTTGAAATTACAACATTTTGTAATATGGAGTGTTCACACTGCATAAGAACAATAAAGGATGATAAAAACAACTGGCGCAACCAGCATATAAAGCTTAGTGACTTTCAATACATTGTTGATTCATTGCCACCTGCCGGTGAAATCGTCACTCAGGGTGTGGGTGAGCCGACGATGCATCCTCATTTACCTGAAATCATTAAAATTGCGGCTGAATCGAATAAATTCTCCAACGTGACTCTCACGACCAATGCGATGTTAAGAAAAGAAGACTACTATCAAAGGCTGTTCGATGCTGGATTGACCAAGCTCTATATCTCGGTAGATTCTTTGGAGCAAGACCTCGCGAGCCGCCTACGTGCCGGTACATCTGTTACGAGGCTCAAGAGAATGATATCTGCGTTATCAAAAATGCTTCCGAAAAAGGTGGCTATTCGTACAACTGTTGGGCGAGACAATATTGGATCAATTCCCTATCTCCTGGAAAATTTGAATGCCATTGGTATTCTAGATGTTTTCATGCACCCCTATGATGATATTGGGAACCCTACCGGCGTACTTAACTCGGAGGAGAGTGCGCAATTTCAAAAGGATATTTCAGCATTAGCTGAATCATTTGTTAATCTGAGAGTAATTGCAAATAGTTTTATTCCGTCACCAGAGCTTTGTATCCACCCTTGGCGAATACCGGCAATAACGGTTGATGGTTATCTTGTTCCATGTTGTCGAACGATGGATAAAAATATTTATACATTTGGGAATATTCTCTTGAAGCCATTTTCGAAAGTTTGGTGTTCAGAAACAGCAGATTTATTGCGACGGGACTTTATGGAGCGATCTCCGTCTTTTTGCAAAGGTTGTCCCCGATATGTGATGAGGGAAAGTCATAGTTTAGATGTAGAGTAGATTATCATGGAGCATTAACAGATGAAGGAAGAGAGAATAATTCTTGCCACGGCTTTTGTGGCTGTTTCATTAATAGTCAGCTTTGCTTCTTTTATTTACGTGCAGCAAGGAGCTATTATCGATGAGCAAAAGTATTATATAGATATAGTTTTAAAGACTGCGGGAGGTATTGGTATTTTGGCCGTAGCCTGGTGGCGGTGGCGGATATTAAAAAGAAAATCTGATGATGACGCTTATCTGAAAACAATCGAGATTCTAGCTGACGAGCCCTCGCAGGCTGCTTTTATTGGGGTTGCGCATTCATTTTATATTTTGGCCAAAAGAAATCACGAAAAGTATGCAAAAGCTGCGGTCGTTGCGATAGAAAGTTCAATTAGAGAATTATCAGAGGCATCATATTATGGTTTTTTATCAGCATTGGATCAGCATACTGCTTCTAAAGGAACTCTGAAGGAAAGAAAAAGAATACCTGCTATTGTAGAGATGCTTCGAATAGTATTAGAACTCCGTAAAAGTTATGACAAAGTAGATTATCCTTCAATGAATCTAGGGTTTGCAGATTTACGTGATCTTTCTAGTGATGTTATGGATTTAAATAGGGAAGCTTTCAGGAAAGCGATTTTAAATCGTGCGGACTTGAGGTATGTTGATTTTTTAAAAACGACAGCCTTAGATGAGGCATGTCTTGGAAATGCCTGGGTTAACATTAAAAGGTTTGACATTTTAGCCGAACTAAATAACAGAAGTGAAAAAATATTTTATCGGCAACAATGGTTAAAAAAATATGAGACTCGCTTTTTTTTGACTGGAAACTGGGGTTGTGATGTAGAAATATACGATGATGAAATATATGATACATATGTAGATATATTTGTTGATAGCCGTATAGGTGGGGGACCGGGCGTCCAATTTAATGGAATGAATATGACTGGTTGTGATTTTCGTTACGCTATGTTGAGAGGGGCATCGTTTAAAAATGCTACATTGACTGATGCGGATTTTTTATATGCTGATTTAGTTGGTGCTAATTTTACTGGTGCGACCGGGAAAGCGTTTTTTGAGGGCGCTATAGGCGATATTCCTGATTCCATTAAAAAAGATTGTTCTGAACATTGATAATGTATAAAACATGCGGTACGTATTATAATCTTGGGGGCTGAGTTGATTACGCTTGGCATCGGAATTGGTGAAACTGACTCGGGTACTATTATCTATGATGGCGGAGCTGCTATTGCTGATGATGGTAAGATTCTTGCCGCGATTGGGGAAGAACGAGTCTCTAGGGAAAAATATGCTGGGGGATTTAACCAGGCTATTCCTTATCTGATGAACTCTTTGGGACTAGCTCCCAGTGATATAGATTGCTGTGCATTGAGCTTCTGTGGCCAGCCTGTTCGAAATGATTTGGAATATTGGATAGAACGTAGCTATTTAGGGGAGCTTAAGCGTCATACTAAATTTATTTCGATGCCATCACATCATTTATCTCATGCACTGACAGCTTATCATTTTTCTAATTTTGACGATGCTTTGATCATTGTTTTTGACAACGAAGGCAACGCATTAAACGACGATCTTAATTACCCCATAGAAACCCTACGAAGCCCTTTTGAGCGCTCAAGCTATTATCTCGGCACTGGCGGAGATATCAACTTACTTCATCGAGATCATGATGGCGCTGACGAAGTATCACTTGGGGATGCTTATCGGCAATTTACTCATTTTATCGGATTTCCTTCGGGTCTTTTTTCAGGGAAAACAATGGGATTAGCTGCATACGGAAACCCTGATCGTTTTTCTGGACTTGAATTGTTCGAACTACAAGATGGCAAAATAAAGACGTTACTTGATCCCGCTATAGATAGCCCAGGAGCGAATGTGCAGCGTTATTTCGAAAAGCATGGAGTTGACATTGGGGTACCTGCTAAACCGGGTCATGAAGTAGGACAGCGAGAAGCTGACATTGCGTGGTTTGTTCAGAATCAACTGGAATCTATCGTTTGCCGTAAGATTCAAACGCTAATTGATCAGACTGGGATCAAACGGATTTGCCTTGGAGGCGGTGTGGCTTACAACGTCTTAATGAATAGCGCTATTTTGGAACAGACATCCGCTGAGCAGGTGTTTGTACATCCAGCGGCCGGTGATCAAGGGCAGGGGATCGGAAATGCTATATACGCTTATCAGTACTTAAAAGGGGTGCCGCCCGCCCCCCAAAAGCCGAGTGCTTTTTTAGGCCCGAAGCCATCATCAGAAGATTTTAGAATTGCCTATCAGAATTTAGAGAAAGTAGATGGATTAACTTATTTTTCTGGTGATAGGGTGTTACGGGAAGCCGCTAAACAGATTGCAGATGGTAAATTTATTGGTTGGTTTCATGGTCGTAGTGAAATGGGGCCACGCTCTCTCGGCCATCGGAGCATCTTAGCTGACCCTAGAGGTGAAGATACCAAGGATATACTTAATGCAAAAATCAAGTACCGAGAGTCCTTCCGACCTTTTGCGCCTTCTGTAACAAGCAGGCAATGGAATGACTATTTTGAAGGGCCTCAGGAAAATCCATTTATGCTTTTTTCGGCCACGGTTCGGAGTGATTCTCCTGTCCCGCTTCCTGCGATAACCCATAAAGATGGGACAGCTCGGCCTCAGAGTGTTACCCCTGAGGAGAACCCAAAGTTTCATGCCCTGTTGGTAGAGTTTGGTAAGCTATCTGGCTGCGAGGTACTACTAAATACCTCCTTTAATTTGGCAGACGAACCAATTGTTGAGACCCCGTTAGATGCTGTTAAATGCTTTCTGCGCAGTAATCTTGATGGGCTCATGCTTGAGGATATTTTCGTTGTTAAATCATAGATATTTAGGCTTTTGTAAATGCACTCAATAGATCTTACTGGATTAGCTAATTTCGATTTTCTCACCTAGTTTGGAGCTTTCTATCGCAGCATGAACCATCTGAAGGCTCTTGATGTTATCGTCGCAAATAGTTTCAGGAGGGCGTTCTGCACGGACACAATCAACGAAATCAGATATTACACCAACATGACCATCGATTTTATCAGTTGGTTCTATAGCTGGAATTTCAGCACTAATGAATTGTGACTGATCATGTGCTTGATCACTTAACACTTGAGCGCTGAAAATATTGTCTCCGTGCCACGTAACGCTTCCGCGTTCGCCATTAATTCGCCATTGTGATTCCCATGGCGTGCGTAGTCCTTGCGAACACCAGCTTCCTTGGTATGTGTAAACAATGCCATTAGAAAACTCAAAGATGGCTACCGCTGATGCATCATGATCATACCATGATCCTTTAGGATTCCATTCTCTGCAGTAGACGGAAATTGGATCTGCATCAAGCACAGCTCGTACTGCATCAAACGTATGAATAGCCATATCGTTTAACAAAACGTGTTCCATATGGGAACGAAATCCTTTAAATTTCGATCCAATGAAGAAATCAGTATTGCAGAAAGTTATCTCTCCTAGTGTATTAGTCTTTAAAAATTTCGATAATCTTCTGATGCCGGCGTTATAGCGATGGTTTTGTATAACTGCACATGTTTTGTTTTCTTTTTTAGCTAAATATATTATTTTTTTAGCTTCATCCACAGAGCTTGCCAGCGGTTTTTCAACAAGCACGTGACAGCCATATTTAAACGCAGTAGAGACTATTTTCAGTCGGGAATCAGGTGTGGTGCAGTCAAAAACAACATCTGGCATATTCTTTTTTAATGATGAGGATAGGTCTGTGTCAATGCTAGCTGATAGTCCATGCTCTTTCACAGCCATTGATGCTTTTTGTTCTATTACATCAACGACACCTACAATTTTAAGTTTGGGTATTTTTTTAATGGCATCAAACCAAACGTGACTAATATTTCCGCAACCAACAAGCACTGCTGTTATTTCTCTGTCCATGTTCCTCTCGATTTTAGATGACATTCTATTTGTTGTGTTGATATTCAGCCAGCTGATCCATGCTTGAACAGACCTTGTGGAAGGCCGCAGCGTATTGGTCGACGAGATCTGGGACCAACTGTCCCCACGAAGGGATTGTTAGTGTTCGTTCTACGATATCGTCGGTATTGGGAAGTGCGCCGAGTGGCAATGGTTTGTATTGTGTACCATTGGGATAACTATCTACCCACATTTGTCGGAATAGATTCATGTCTTGCAGGATAGGGGCTTGATACCAGTTATCGCTATACCCTGGAAATATGACTGCACCTTCCGCCCACAAAGCTTCAAGAAAAGTGTCTCGAGAAACCAAATTTTGATCGTAATTGTATAGGCAGGGGGAGCTGTAGAATCCACGCTCAGAATTTTCATCAAGTTCTGGAAACTCTAGAAAATCTATATTTATTAATTGATTTTCAAGGCGAGTGTAATTTGTTAATTTATTTGAGTTCCATTCGTCAAGATGTGGTAATTGTGCATTCGCTAGTGCCATTTCAAGCGGTGCAGCTCTATATTTCCAGTAGCCGCCCGCATCTTTGAATGCTTGCGTTTCAGGTAGACTTAAACATTGTTTAAGTCGCATGTCATGGTGCCCTGGTATCATCGCTCTTTCGTAGAGTAATTTTTCATTAGTAATAAGAATGCCGCCTTCTCCCGCAGACAGGGCTTTGCTGGCTTGGAGGCTAAAGCAGCCGATATCACCAATGCTTCCCAAATACTCCCCCTTGTACTTTCCACCGTGGCAATGTGATGCATCCTCAATAACTTTCAGTCCCTTTTGCTGTGCCGCATCCATAATTTCATCCATTGGTGCAGGGATGCCCCAGGTATGACAGATTATTACCGCTTTTGTGCGGGGCGTGGCTTTGCGTAAAATTTCTTCAGGATCAATATGAAAAGAGTTCTTTATGACATCGCAAAACACAGGAGTACTGTTGCCATGAAGTATCGCTGTTATCGCAGATATCCATGTATAGGAGGGGGTGAGAATTTCCCAACCTGGACCGCCGCCACTAGCAAAGCATGCGGCATGAATGGATGCAGTACCCGATGAAAAACTGAGCGCATGCTTGCTATTAAATTTTGCTGCAAATGCATCTTCAAAGTCAGAAATTATCCCTTCTTTCCTTAAAACAGACAGCGTTCGTGTATCTAAGAGGTCTTCCAGCGCTTCTTTTTCAGTGTTCCCCATAATTGGCCACTGTGGCCATGGGGATGTTACGGTTTTGTTTTTCGAAAATAGCGCAAGCTCTGAGTACATCCCGTTTTCTCCATCTAAATATAGCCGTTGTCTTATGTAAGTGATTCGCGAGTAATTCTCTCACCATTAATGTATAGGAGATCAAGCCCACTTATCTTGAAGCTGTGTATGGCATCATCGGGGGTATCAACCATTGGTTCTCCGGCAAAATTGAAAGAGGTGTTCATGAGAATAGGTGCGCCAGTCGCTTCTCCTATCTCAACTAACGCTTGATGAAGCACTGGGTTTTGTTCGTATGTCAATGTTTGTACTCTGCACGTTCCATCCGCATGAACAATTGCTGGGGCCAATAGCTGAGTGTTTTCTTTGGCATGAGGTGCAAAGCTCATATATGGAGAAAGCTGTTGGGTCTCGAAAAATTGCTCTAGCGCTTCTGAAATAATAAGGGGCGCGACCGGGCGGTAAGGTTCACGCCCTTTTAATTTATTCATTCGATCTAATTGAGTGATGGGGTTTGGTAAAGCTAATAGGCTACGGTGCCCTAATGCTCTGGGGCCGATTTCACTTCGCCCTTGGTACCAGGCAATGAGTTTTCCTTCAAGTAAATCAGGCACAAGCTCGGCGGGCAGTGTATCAAGTTCACCAAAACCACGCCCTAGAAAGGCTCCCTTACAGCGAACATTTCGCTCATGAAAAAGTATGGCTCCCATCGATTGTCCACCATCACCAGGTACTGGGTTTACATGGATTCTGCTAAATAGGCCAGAGTCAATGAGTTTTGAATTTAGTAAAACGTTTAAAGCGCATCCGCCAACCATCACGATGTTTTCACTATGATGTCGATGTTTTTTTAATTCTTCCACAAAACAATTAGCCCAATAGGTTTGGCCGGTATGAGCAAGATTTTTTCTTGCTGTATCAAGCCAGGGTTTACTATAGTCGTCACTTAGGCCGAATATTACTCTGGATGCAGCTACGTCAAGAACATTTCCCCAAAGCATTTTTGGAGTGTGCTTTCGCAACAACGCTTCAAATTGTTGACTATATTCACCAAAAGCTGAAAGCCCCATCGTTTTCCCTGAATACCAGCCATGTGCCTTCAAAAAATCAGGATCTATAACCATCATTGTTAAGCTGCCGTAGAACTTTCCATTGGCAGGGGTTTCAGTCAAATCTTCAAGCATCGTGATCGAGCCATCTGAATCGTGAAGATAAACGCGCGTAGCATCATCCTCTGAGCCGCCATCAGCGACGACTATTAAGGTTTTGTCAAAGCCATGGTCAAGTACGGTACCAATATGACTGTGATGATGAGTCGCAATGATTGGTTTGAATGTGCGACCATTAATGGTTACCTCCTCTTCAGACAAAGGGTTCCCTAGTTTTGATAAATAGAGGCGTTCAACGTCGTTAATGTCCCTCCCAACAAATTTCAGTGCCGCCGCTGCGAGTTCATTCATTTTTTCCAGGGAAACGATGCGACAGTGTTTGTCTCGAAATAGACGCTCGGCTTCCAGGTGAAGCAAAATTTCATTTTTATTTGCGACTGTAACTGAGGAGTCGTGGTAACCAAAAAAAAGTGATAGTGAAAGCGATCTCATTATTATGGCCTTAGGGATCTATTATTTATTAGAAGATAATATTGGTGGTCTTGTTTACAGTGTTTCATGGCTCTATTCATGTCGGCTACTTGCTCTATAAAATGCATCATGATAAAAAGCTAACATGGCATTATGCGAAAAGTAAAAATTTCACCAAATACAGGATGCCAGTTAGCTCGACCAAAGGTTTGTAATTTTCGTATGGCACTATCAATGGCAGGAGTGTCATCATCGGGTAAATCAGGCCACTCTAGCTGGATATCATTAAATCCATTTTTTAAATGCTCAGATGGAATTCTGAAATGTTGTTTTGACCATGTATGAGTCACTTCAAAATCAACAATAAACTCACCGTTAACAGATATTGTTAGGGTTTCACATCTTTTGTTAGTACCTTCACTAGGGAGTCGACTAGTGATATAGCAGTCTAGCGAGGTATCTTTATCAGAAACAAATACTAAAGGCAGTTGAGGCCAGTATGCACGCAAATAGGGTTGTGTCCTATATGTTCCCCTCTCAGGATCCCAATTAACTTCGCCATCACGGCCAAAGTGTTTTATATATCTAGGGTTAGTTAGATCGATTCCGTGTTTTAATTTTTCCTTGTCATATTCTTGGTAATAAGACAGTAATTCACCACCGTTGTGACCTGCATCATCCAGTGCTCCACATATAGCTTCAATGGTCTGAGCATCTATGCCGTGAATCCACTGAAGTATTCCGTAATCAAGCAAGCTGTTGGCACTAGCGACTAGTTTGTGTGCATCTTTAGAAACCTCTGTTGCAACAGCACCATGACGCATGCGCACGTATTCCTTCATCGTATCTGCTAGTCCATCCCATAGAGTCAATGCATGATGAAAACGCTGTCGCAAGTGGTATGAATTATCTCTAGTTTCTAAGCTATGTTGCATATGGCTTGTATATATCGTGGCTTCAAATTGCCCTCGAGCGATATATTTTGGTTCTATGGCGAATGAACGACATTTTTGAAAGACATTCTTCCAACAATTGAGAGGGGCTTCTGAGATGTCAGCAGCGACTGCTGACATGGCGATCTGCATACCTTCGACACTTAAATGACAGTAATCGACAAACAGGTCAGGAGTAGTGTCGATGGCATTTACATATTCAGAAAATACCTTTTGCAGGTCTATGGATTTAAATCCATGGCGCTTACCACCTTTGGCAATGATTGTTTTTGCAATAGACTGGATTCCCGGTGAAAGAAATGAATTGCGCTCAAGGGCACAGTCAATATCAACTTCATATTGATAGTGTTTCTTAGCCTCTTCTAAGTGTCCTAGATGATTCAGAGCAATGCCCATGAGGCGCTGCGTTGTTGGGCAGGTTCTTTTATCGAGCTGCTCCATTGTTTGTGCTAATTCGAGTGCTTTTTTATAGTGGCCTAACTCTAAAGCTTTGACGGCCGATGTAAAAAGACTGTGCCATTTCTTGGTTTTCCGTTCCCCGAGCAAGTGTACGGGTGCTAACCTTTCCCAACCTTCATGCGTAGCTGGGATAAGCCATATTATGTTGGTTAAGTTACGCTGCGCATTTTTTGCTATGGTGTCTACAGTGTTTTGGGTCGCTTGAGCAAGCTCTTCAGTAAAATGATTTGCTAGCCCTGGAGCACCTTGTTCATTAGCTATCTGAAGTTGTTTATGTGAGATTGTTTTTTGATCTGGTCGCCCGATGGTGTGATTACGACAGAAGTTATTCCCAGCAAAAATTACTATGATGTCCGGGTTAAGTTGCGCAGCGGCATCAATAATATCTACAAGTAGTTCAACCCTCATAGCATTACGCGTTAAGTCAATAACATCCACCTGTTTAGCATTAACAGGTTTAGTCTGATCAAGTATAGAGTTCAGAACTTTTGATGGGTTGATGTTTGGTGAAAAGAACATTCCTGCCGCAACAGATTCTCCCACGAGACAAACTCTGTGTGTCCCTGGTTTTTTATCAGGACTAAGAACATCCCGTTCTTCCAGCCATAAGTATTTGTCCCATTTACTTTTTCGTACAAATTCTCCATTTCCATTAGGCGTCCAGGGGCCGATGGCCCTCGGGGTAGATCGGGCCACATTTTCCTGCTTAGTTAGGCTATCTACATTTATGCAAGCATCTTCTTTAAGTAGTCTATTTTGTTGCATAAGCATAGCGGTTTCACAACCCTCCTCTGTATAGAGAAGCCTGGCGAGTCTATCCCACAAAACTGTATCAGTTGATTTTGAATCGTGTAATGAATCACTCATGAATTTATTCCATCAAATAAATGTGTAAGCGGTGTCGAAAACATCTTCGACATTTGTTGGGATTAATGTGTTAGACATTAGCTTTGCAGCCGCACTTAATATGTCACTGTTCAAACTTCGATCAATAATGGAATCTTCGAGTACTAAAACGTCAATGCCTGAGTTAGCCATACAGCGCAATGCATCGGCTGGACTGCAAACAATGGGTTCGCTCCGAATATTGAAAGAGGTGTTTACTAGGATTGGGCAGTCAGTGCGTTTGTAGAATGCCTCAAGAAGTTGTGAAAATCGCGGATTGGAGCTTGATGAAACCGTTTGTGGTCGACAGGAGCCATCTACGTGTGTAACCGCTGGCAAGTCAATTTCAGAGCACACTTGACAGGTTGAAAGCATAAAAGGTGATGGCGAGTCTAACTCGAAATGATTTTTGGCAACATCTTCGAGAACAGCAGGGGCGAAAGGGCGAAACTCTTCTCGTTTTTTTACGAGACTATTTAAGCGATCTCGCATTCCTGGGATTCTTGGGTCTGCAATAATGCTGCGAGCGCCAAGCGCTCTAGGACCAAATTCCATACGCCCCTGGAACCAGGCGATGACTTTTCCTTCCGTCAGCCGGTCTACAACGGCTTCAACTAAGTCTTCGAAACGATTTCGAAAGTTGGTATATTCCAGTCCTGTCGATTGAATCGTATCGGTTGCTTCGTCGTCACTATAGTTTGGACCTGTATAGATACTACTGAGAGGTTCTGTGCTGTGTCGTTTCCCTGTAAGTTTTATATGTGCAAGTGCTGCTGCTCCAAGGGATGATCCCGAATCGCCGGCAGCTGGCTGAATAAATAATCTTTTAAAATCAGTCTCATGCAGAATACGTTTGTTGGCAACGCAATTTAAGGCAACGCCTCCTGACATACACAAGTCAGTTGCGTCGGTAAGTTTCCCAAGATGATTCACCTGTTTCAATAGAACTTCTTCTAGGACCAATTGTAGGCTTCTTGCAATGTCCATGTGAAACTGGGTGATAGTAGTCTCTGGTTTTCTTGGTGGTTCTCCTAGCAGTGAAATGAGTTCCTCTGTGTACATTCTACCGTTACCCGAAAAATTAAAATATTTCGCAGCAAGCTCAAATTTCCCGTCGTTAGTTAGGTTGATTAAATTGCGTAGTTTGTCGGTATAGCGCGCCTTTCCGTAAGGCGCTAATCCCATGACCTTGTACTCCCCACTGAGGACTTTAAAACCAAGATATTGAGTGACAGAGCTATAAAATAGCCCTATTGAGTCTGGAAACATGACTTCATCATGCATGGTTAGGGTATTGCCATCGCCAACAGCGTATGATGTTGTCACCCATTCTCCCACTGCATCAGCAACAAAAACTGCTGCTCGCTCAAACCCAGAAAAGAAGAAGCTGCTTGCGGCATGGGACATGTGATGGTCAAAAGTTTCAACCAAGCCTTCATATCCCAAGGTTTCTCTAATTTCTCGTAAAGGACGACGAGCATCAAGCCAGGAAAGGTTTGTATCGACAGACAAATGGGGTTGCATCCATAGTTGTCTTGATAGCTTCTTAACGGGGGATTCGTAATAAGCGATGCAGTCGATATCAGTAATATCAATGCCACCTTCTTCAAGGCAATAACGAAAGGATCTTACAGGTAGCCTGGGATCATTCTTGATTCGTGAAAACCGTTCTTCTTGGACTGCGGCGACTAAATTCCCATCTTGTAACAGGCAGCAGGCAGCATCATGAAAAAAAGCAGAAATACCTATTATATTCATGTTTGAATTTCCGTTTGGAGTTTCATGATCTGTCCATGGCTAATTGCTAATTCAAACAGTAATGGATGTTTGGAACAGTCCGCGGCAGTGTGATTTCCACGTGCAGTTGTTGATCTTCACTGTACCTAGTTTTGTATTATCAATCTTTTTTCGTGGTATTTTCCCACCTAAGCCTGCGTGGGCGCGATAGTCATTGTAGCGTTCTTTGAACGCGTCGAGATTTTGCTGTAAGTCGTGTCGGTTCCAGAAGAGTGTGTGATCAAGGTACTCACGTCGCACCGAGCCGATGAGGTGTTCAATGAAGGGGTGCGACGGAATCGATTTTATTTTTTCTATTTCGTAGGTGCGCAAGTTTGCTTGCCATTGTTTGTAGAGAAATAGCGGGTCATTGTCAGTGCTGAGGCAATTAGGTTGGCCATGTTTGATTTGGTTAAACATTCGACACACGGCAGAGCCATCCACTGTACCAGTGTGTACAGCAAAACCGAAAATACGTCGGCTGTATTGCTCCATTATCACCATGATCCAATGGGTTTTCATTAAGATAGGCTCACAGCGAAACAAATCGACTGACCACAGACTATCTTTTGTCTGACCAATAAGCGTGAGCCATGAAGGGCCACTTCCACTACTGGCTGGCATGTAATGATTTGCCAACGCTCGCCGCACGACGTCGTTGTTTATTTCAATACCGAATGCTGAGGTAATCAGTTGGGCAATGCGCGGGCAGACGTAACTTGGGTCGCGTGCCTTTAGTTGGACAATGGTTTGGATGAGTTCTTTTGATGGCCCTTTGGGGCCTGGCTTTGAATGCTGGCGTGAAGAGAACATCTGTTGGTGTTTTTTGTTAACGAAGGCTTGGTGAAATAGTAACAAAGTAGTGGGGCTGATAATTACGGCTACTTTAGCAAAGCGGGCAGGATTGATGCCGAATGAAATTAAACCAAAGATAACTCGATCAAACGAGGAAAGTTTAGGTGCTCTTTGCTGAGAACGCTTCATAATAATTAACTGTTGTTTCACCAGTAATGTTTCTGCTATGACTGTATGCACACCGCCGAGCCTAAGCAGTTTAAGCAACGTAGTGATTAAGTGAATGAAGAGTAGGGCGGTACTTCGCATACTTACCATTATGGCATTTTCGTGGCATCGCACAAGACTGCGATTTTTGGAGGAAAGGCGTTACAATTATGAATTTTCTGGACAGGGAATAGTCCCGCCTAGCCTAGGAACGAATGAACGGTAAACAAAATGAGTAGTAATACTAGGGAACCACTCGATACGGTTATACGCGAACGCATGGAAATACTAAACAAACATAAGTCAGTTGGGATCTGGTTCGCCGGGCTATCTGGCTCAGGAAAATCGACACTTTCCTGCTTACTGAAAGAACAACTCCAGGCGTTAGGTTGTAGGGTCTATATCATTGATGGTGACAGTATAAGGCAAGGACTGTGCAAAGGTCTTGGGTACAGCATCGCAGATCGCACTGAAAATATCCGAAGAATCGCTGAAGTAACAAAACTAGTAAGCGATGCTGGGTTAATTACACTAACGGCTGTTATTTCACCGATACGATCGATCGTGACCGCGTTAGAGATCTCTTTGAAAAAGGAAACTTTATCGAAGTATACTGCAAATGTGATTTGAGTATCTGCGAACAGAGAGATGCCAAAGGACTTTATCTGAGTGCGCGAGCCGGTGATATCCCTGAATTCACCGGTATCTCCTCCCCCTATGAAGAGCCATTAACCCCTGAAATAGTTTTAGACACAGGAAAGCATTCGCCTGAGGAGTGTATTCAACAATTACTATCACAATTAACCCAAAGAAATATTTTTTCTTTGGGTGCCTGATAAACCTCCTTATTACAAATAACATCACACTGGTGAGTGTATACAAGTGGGTGGCACATAAAGAGAAAAGTGGGTGTTTGAGGGTTGTAAGTTGCTGTTTATTTGTTGTTTTTCATGAATTCACAAGCAACGTTAGGTGTGTGCCTTTGGTACACTACAAAAACAGGCCATCTATCGTCTTCCCTTGGGGACGCCATTTTAAGATAACCGATTGTTTTCAGTCGGTTTTTTTATGCCTGAAGTTTGAGGTGTAATGTTTAGTGGGCAGAGGGCAATCGAACCCGCAGAACTTGGTGGGCTAGTTAGG
>Ga0316202_10001207_pt1 | contig 21244 bp, 21 predicted proteins | sample 3monrhotite_MG_FD_204934 | JGI IMG/M metagenome (GOLD analysis project Ga0316202, IMG submission 204934) | Microbial mat bacterial communities from mineral coupon in-situ incubated in ocean water Damariscotta River, Maine, United States -... | ecosystem: Environmental > Aquatic > Marine >... | reverse complement strand
GTGCTTTTCGATGTGCTCGTGGGAGTTGGAATGGGAGAAATAAAACCTTGCTTGTCATGCATTATTATCTCATCTTAGCAGTGAATATTCACCTATTTTATTGCTAAAAAACGCTTAAGTTAGTGCCATTCGTGTCAGACTCGATTGATTCTAATCTACAAGCCCATACTGCTCACCGTCATTAATAAATATGAAGCCAACTTATGGCATGCAATAAGATGCAATGACAATTGCTGATTTATTTTCAGCGGTTAGTAAAGTGTATTTTATGATGTATCCTTGCTTTGTAGGCTGCTAGCCTCGGCAGATGTCTTTTTCGCAATTTACCCCGTTTGTTCATTTGCATAATCATTCTGATTTTTCGCTTTTATCAGGGATGAGCAGTGTGAAAGAGATTGTTCAGACTGCGGTTGCAATGCGCCAGCCCGCCGTAGCATTGACCGATTATGGTAATTTATTTGGTGCGATCGCATTTTATTCACAAGCTTTGAGTGCTGGTGTGAAGCCGATTATGGGTTGTGAGTTATTTGTTTGTGATGATTATAAAAAGCGGGTGTCAGAGGGGCCACGTGGGCCACGTTATGCACAAATTGTATTATTGGCGCGTAATAATGAAGGTTGGAAAAATCTACTCAAGCTTGCATCGATTGGTTATTTAGAAGGTTTTTACTATAAACCGCGTATCGATAAGACTTTATTGCGGCAATATGGAAAAGGTTTGATTGCTTTATCCAGCGGTAACGAGGGTGAAATCGAGCGCTTGTTGAAAAAAGGCGATGAGCAAGGCGCGCGCGCCATGGCATTGGAATATAAAGAGATATTTAATCAGGAGGACGGGGAGTCACCCTGCTTCTTCATTGAGTTGCAGGACCATGGTGTTGCTGCACAACGGGGATTAAATGAAAAGCTGATCGAATTGGCTTACAGCCTAGATATTCCGCTTGTGGCGAGTAATAACAGTCATTTTATTCAACGGGATGATTTCGAGGCTTTTGAAGCGATGTTGGCACTACGAGACAACCGTACCCTTGATGATGTGGAACACGGCTTTAGTCAGGAGTGCTGTTTTAAATCGTATGAAGATATGTCGCAACTATTTGAGGATGTGCCGGAAGCCATTGCCAATACCATGCATATTGCCAAACGTTGCAATGTAGACCTGCAGTTTGGACAGTATAAATTACCAGACTTTCAAACACCCAGCGGCATGGATTTAGCGGATTATATGCGTAAGCAAGCAGGCGATGGTTTGGATGGTCGTTGGCCTGCGATTTTGGCGGGAAAACCTGATGCAGATCGCGCCGAATATGAGGCTCGGTTAAAGTTTGAATTGGATATTATCAATCAGATGGGGTTCCCTGGTTATTTTCTTATTGTTGCAGATTTTATTAAATGGTCAAAAGATCAGGAGATACCTGTTGGTCCGGGGCGTGGTTCAGGGGCAGGCTCGTTGGTGGCATATTGTATGCTTATCACCGATCTTGATCCGATTAAATATGGCCTTCTCTTTGAACGATTCCTTAATCCAGAACGTGTTTCGATGCCCGATTTTGATATTGATTTTTGTATGACACGACGAGAAGAGGCGATTCGCTATGTGACGCAAAAATATGGTGAAGAAAAGGTTTCGCAAATTATCACCTTTGGTGCAATGAAAGCCAAAGCGGTGGTTCGCGATGTTGGGCGCGTGTTGGATATGGAACTGGGCAAAGTGAATATGATTGCCAAGTTGATTCCTGATGAACTGAAAATGACTTTGACAAAGGCCGTGGAAGCTGAAAAACGACTTGCTAAGTTGATTGATGAGGATGATGAAGTCGCGCGTTTGTTTGATCTAGCATACAAACTTGAAGGCAAACATCGTAATGCCGGTACGCATGCCGCAGGCGTGGTGATTGGGAAAGATGCCTTGGTTGAAAATGCGCCCTTGTTCAAAATTACGGGTGCTGAATCCAAGGTTGTGCAGTGGGATATGGGGAATTCCGAGAAAATGGGCCTCATCAAGTTCGATTTCCTTGGTCTTAAAACCCTCACTGTGATTGATTTGGCTTGTCGTTTGGTGCGCAAACAAAAGGGCTGTGAAGCCTTTGATATTAACACAATACCGATGGATGATGATGCCAGCTTTCAATTGATGCAACGCGGCCAAACCAAGGCCGTATTTCAGGTGGAATCGCAGGGTATGCGTGAGCTCTTAACGGAGTTAAAACCTGACTGTTTTGAAGATATTATTGCCTTGGTGGCACTCTACCGTCCTGGACCTATGGAATCGGGCATGGTTGGCACGTATGTAGAGTGTAAACATGGTCGGCAAGAGATTGTTTATCCGTTACCGCAGTTGGAATCGATTTTAAAAGAAACCAATGGCGTGATTTTGTATCAAGAACAAGTGATGCAAATTGCTCAGCTATTGGGTGGCTATAGCTTGGGTCAGGCGGATATGCTGCGGCGCGCGATGGGTAAGAAAAAACCTGAGGAAATGGCAATCCAGCGCAAGATTTTTATGGAAGGGTCTGAAAAGCAGAAAATACCAGCCGATAAAGCCGAGCATGTATTTGATTTGATGGAAAAATTTGCAGGTTATGGGTTTAATAAATCGCATTCGGCTGCTTATGCACTTATTTGTTATCAAACTGCCTATTTGAAAGCGCACTACCCACAGGCATTTATGGCAGCAACGTTATCCTGTGATATGGGTAATACAGATAAAGTGGCAATTTTGGTTGCTGATTGCGCAGAGATGAATTTGGCGATGTTACCACCTGATGTGAACGCCTCTGACTGGGAGTTCGTACCCGAGGGTGATGGTGTTCGATTTGGTATGGGAGCCATTAAAGGTGTGGGTGAGGCTGCCATTCGTAGCTTGGTTGAGGCCAGAAAGAAGGGTGATAAATTTACATCATTCGATGATATGGTGATGCGCTTGGATGCCAAGACTTTGAATAAACGGGTGTGTGAATCGTTGCTAAAGGCTGGGGCGATGAATGCGATGATTCCACATATGCGATCGGGCATTGAAGGTATGGCGGCTGCTTTGGATGAGGCATCACGGCGCAGGCACGACCGTTTGGCTAATCAAGGTGGTTTATTTGCTGTTGCGGAGCCTTGTGAGGATGGCAATGATTTGTTTCCGTGGCTGGAGCCATGGGATGAGCGTGAATGTTTGCAAGCTGAACGGGATGTGTTGGGCTTTTATTTAACAGGGCACCCTTTGGAAAGCTATTTACACCAAGTTTCAGGTTTGGCAGACATTCACTTGGGGCAATTGCCAGCGTGTTTGGATGAAGCCAAGGTAGTGATTCCAGTGTTTGTATCGGCGATACGCGAATTCAGAACAGCCCGTGGCATGATGGCATTTGTACAACTAGAAGATTTGCATGGACGGGCAGAAATGGTGGTGTTTTCTAAGTTATATGAAACCTGCCGTGAGCTGTTGCAAGCGGATGCGCCATTATTATTGGCAGCAAAAGTAGATGCATCCAAAGATGAACCGACATTGATTGCTGAGGCCATTACCTTGCTAGAAGATGTGTTGCCAGAGTTGGTGCAGTGCATAAACCTGAGGGTTCAGGCGAGTCAATTGAATGATGAAAGCCTGAAAATATTGCGTCAATTGCCTACTGATTCTGAGGCTCATGTGCAATGGCAGTTTAAAGTAGGCTTAACGAATGGCAGTATAGCGCAACTTGATTGCGCGTTGCCTGCACCATCATGGAGTAATGTTGTGCGTAGGTCTTTGTATGAGTGCTTTGGCATGGATGCTGTATTAGTGCGGTGCACGATTTGGAAGCCAGTCATTGTAGAGAACCGAACATTTCGTAAGAAAACGGCCTGAATATGTATATTGGGTTTATAAAGCAAGGAGAAAATCATGGCTCACAGTTATCTTGAATTTGAACGCCCTATTGCTGAAATGAGTGCGAAAATTGATGAGTTATCACGTATGGGTAGTGATGCCGATGTGGATATTGCCGAAGAGGTGGAGCGTCTTAATAAGAAACGTGACCAGCTGATTGAAAAGACTTATGGGCAAGCGACGCGTGGTCAGATGGCACAGCTATCAAGACATCCAGACCGTCCCAACTTCTTGGACTATGTGCCTCTAATTTTTGATGATTTCAAAGAGCTACATGGTGATCGCGCGTTTGCAGATGATGCTGCGATTGTCGGTGGTATTGCACGTTTTGGTTCGCATTCCGTGATGATAGTAGGGCATCAAAAAGGCCGAGATACCAAAGAGAAAATTCGCCGTAATTTTGGTATGGCAAGGCCAGAAGGTTATCGTAAAGCTTTGCGTTTATTTCATTTGGCAGAGCGTTTTGATATGCCAGTGATGACCTTTATTGACACGGCAGGCGCATGGCCTGGTATTGATGCGGAAGAGCGTGGTCAGAGTGAAGCCATTGCACGGAATCTGATGGAATTGGCCGTGTTGAAAGTGCCTGTGATTTGTACCGTAATTGGTGAAGGTGGTTCTGGTGGTGCCTTGGCAATTGGTGTCGGTGATCGTTTGTATATGCAGCAGCTATCGACCTACTCCGTGATTTCACCAGAGGGTTGCGCCGCTATTTTATGGAGGGACAGAGCCTTTGCAGATAAAGCGGCCGAGTCATTAAAACCAACGGTGACGGATTTGCAAAAATTAGGATTGATTGATGGGGTGATTCCAGAGCCTAAAGAAGGCGCGCATCGTAATTTGGAAGAGGCTGCATCCATGATGTCGGAAGTGCTTAATAAGGCGTTGAATGAAGTATTGGCGATACCTGTAGAAAAATTATTAACGCAGCGTGAGCAACGTTTTCGTCAGATGGGTGAGTTTTCAGAAAGCTAAGGGCGAAGGTGCTTGTTGTTTTGAATGCCATGCGTATGCTTCGCCGCCTACAGGGTTTGATGTTTTGTGGTATGGAGAGATGTCTGAGTGGCTGAAGGAGCACGCTTGGAAAGCGTGTGAACTCGTAAGGGTTCCGAGGGTTCGAATCCCTCTCTCTCCGCCATGGTTTGATTGCTAACTGAATGGATTACAGTTGGCTGTTTGGTTATGAGTCTGAAGGTGATGTGTTTACTCCCTTGGATTCAACAGTTGCTGATCGGGTCGGGCTCCGCACGGTGGATGCTTGTGAACCCCGTCAGATCCGGAAGGAAGCAGCGGCAGCAGGTTATGCGCGCGTTGTGGTTCTGTCTGGCTCGGTCAGCTCCTTTTTTTATTACTTCTAGTTACCCACCATTTTCCCGATAGCGGCATTAGAAATGCTTATGTGCAGAAGCGCACTGCGCGTTTCTTCTATGCTCTCGAATAAATCTCAGGCAAGCTGAATAGTCGCAATGCGATGTTACTTTTTGTTTTCATTGGCGATATGCGTTCATAAGCCTTAGTTTTCCGATATGGTATTGGATCGGTATATTTTCAAGCTCTGGTTTGGATCTTTTATGGGCATGTTGTTAGTAGTGACGGGTGTGTTACTGCTTGGGCGCATTTTAAAACTACTGGGCATGTTTGCTGATAAAGGCGTGGAGTGGGGCATTATGTTCACCATGTTGACGGCAATTTTGCCATATTTTTTGGTGTTGACTGTTCCCATGGCTTTCTTTTTTGCGATGCAGGCGATGATTCTAAAATTGTATGAAAATAGTGAAATGGATGCTTTACGTGCGGCAGGCCTGTCATACACGAGGATATTCAGGTCATTATTTGTCGTGGCTACCATATTGTGGTTAGGTCTAACATTTACCGCCATGCAGTGGATGCCGCAGGGGCAAAAGGCATTTCAGGGCTTATTGGTAGCCGTTCAAAAAATGAAACCCGCACCTGGTTTTGAACCATTGCGTTTTAGCAAGGACTTAGAAGATTTTACCGTTTATGTTAGTGGCACAGATGGTGATGGCATATTTCAAGGCTTTATGCTGGAGGATCGGCGCTCTCAAGTTTCGGTTGTATATATGTCAGAGTCGGCAAAATTGGATCGAGTAGGTAGCGAGTTACGTTTTACATTGTTTCATGGCACACGCTTGGAGGGTGAAGCTGGAGATTTACGCTCATTATCTTTTGACCGTTATCAAGTTGCTATGAATTTGAATGATTTGGGATTATTGAAAGTTCCCGTTTGGCGTAGTCGTGTGTTTGAAATGCAGGCTAAGGAGTTGTGGGAACTTGTTCAGACAACGCACAGACCGGATGCTGTTGCGGAGTGGCACCGCCGCACCCTTATGCCGACATCCATATTGATACTGATGTTGTTTTGTTTGCCGCTATCACATACGTCAAAACGTTCAGGTAAAACTGGTGCTTATATTGTAGGAGTGGGGCTTGTTTTGCTTGTTTATAATTTGCAAATAATGCTATACCAACAGGTGTTGAGTGGCTCGTTAGCTTGGTGGTTTATGTGGGGGGGGCAAGCCGCTTTATTGACTGCAGCAGCCTTTTTATTTTACAGGGTAAGTTTGGGAAAGAAAGCATTATTTTGGCTTTAAAAACCGATGATAATATCCGTAGAATATTTTTTTTTGGCTGACACCTAATAAAATTCTTTGAGGATTAATTTTAGATCCTCAAGCATCTCTTTTGGAGAGTAGATATTAAACCTCCATTCACATTCTTTCAAGAATAATTCAAAATGTTGTCTTGGTATTCCATTGAACTTTCTCATGTGCCTTTTTGCCTGGCTCCAAAAGTTTTCAATCCCATTAATATGGTTATGTTTCTTTGCAAATAATTTGCTGTGATTGATTCTGAAGTGTTTGAATTCAGACACATCCAAAGCATTATAAGAACGCCAATAATCTGTGCACACAATGCTATCAGGCTTTATTTTGCAACGAATGATAGACATTAAGGTCGATGCCTTAGCATCTAGAATTATTTGTGTATAAACTTTACCACCACGTTTTAAGATACCAAACACAGCGACTTTACCAGCAGCACCTCTGCCACGCTTGCCCTTCCGAGCGCCGCCAAAGTAGCTCTCATCCAATTCAACATTACCACTAAATTGTTCACTACGTTGGTGTTGCTTCAGAGCTATTCGTTCACGTAATTTATGAAAAAATCTAATCCCTGAATTGTAATGAATTCCGACTAAATTTGATGCCGTTCTTGCTGTTGAACCAGCAACAAAGTATTCCATAAGTTCTAATTGCTTATTTCTGCTTAGTTTACAATGCTTTATATACACTAGATCACCTTAACTTTTTAAAAGTCAGGTGCCAGGCCTATTTTTTTTATTTTTCACCCCTTCTTTTGTGCTATTGATGCAAGACCAATAGCAAAGAATATGGCTGTGTAGACGCTGGCATGGTACTCCTCAATAGCTTGAGATGTGAGCCCGTGTACGGATAAGGCAATACCCGATAAAGCAATAAGAAGAAGGTTGGGCTGTCGCCAATCAAGCTTCCAGCCCTGGCGTATCCAGAAGCCTAAAAACAGTAATAATATAATAAGTCCGATCGGCCCCCAGCGAACCAGTTCCATAAGGTAAATATTATGGGGTACAGCAATAAGTGTTTGACCGTACAGGTTTAAGGTTGAATGCTGTTCAGCTATTATGGTGCTAGAGACGCTTGGAAACCCTCCTGTTCCTACTCCTATAATAGGGCTTGTTTTCCAGCTTTCCCATGCCAAATACCAAATCGATACTCGCTCTTCTGCATGGCTTAAATCACCTTGAGAAAAGGCTTTAAGGCTATCAACTGTCCATTGTATGCGTTCTTTGGCTGGCCCCATCGCAATGATGGTAAGGGTGATGATGAAAATAAGAAGCGCACTTAAGATAAAACGAAAATTTAAATGTTGAAGCCATAGCTTCCATGCCATAATGCTGGTGAGTGCTATTACGACAATGTAGCCGCTTCGACCCTGTACAATAAACACCCAAAGTATTGAAAGTGCGGCTAGTGCCCATAGCGCATAACGCAGATTATCATTTCTTAACATCGCTATATGGATAAGCCATGCTGCCCATATGCCATAGATAAGACCAAAGCTGATATGGCCAATGAGTCCTGCAGGATCCTGTGGAGATGATCCCCCTGGGGCAGCTACTGGTAAAGGAACACCTTGCGACTGAGCGATGCATAGTAGCAAGTGTAGTGTTAGGCCAATTGAAATACTATATAGTATACGATTACGCCATACCTTATCTTCACAGGTGGCGATAAAAATTGGAATGATAAGCCATGACCACTGTTTGCTAATGATGACAAGGCCTCTCGATATATCAGGGCTCCAAATAAGGCCTGCTACCATTAGAGTAATGTAGGCAAGCCAGACAATGGTTAGAGGCTTTGCGCGTTGCCATAGAGTATTGACACCATGCCACCAGCTCCCATAGACAAAACTGATAAGTAATGAGCATGCAAATAAAATATTAGCCATAGCTATTGAGAAGGGCAAAAGTGCGACAGCAATACAAAGAAGGTAGCCTGTCACTTGGAAGTGTTTGCATCGCTGAAAGTTGGAAGAATTTGCAATCATGTTGGTTATACTTCCCTGTAGGTGTTTATTTGTTCTAACCTACTAAGAGGTTGAGCAGTGGTAGAGTTGGTGTAGCCATATTAAGGTGTTTTATCCAGGTATCGCAACCATTATATGCTGCGGGATGAGGTGATTTTGTTTGATAGCATAGTTTAGCAGGAAATATTACTCCATATATTGGGAAATATAATTTATGGGCGTGAAGCAGGTGGCTTCCCATTCCATTCCTGTAGAATTTCTTCTGCCTTGGCATAGCGATAAAAGGTACCTTCAAAATTTCCCAGTGCGATAATAAAACCTGCGCGACCATCAAGAATGCCAAGTTTTAAGATATACTGCCTGAAAAAGGCCCATATGCCGCGTAGCAAGCCTTTCATGATGCCCCCGCCCTTGTTTTGGCGGACAACTTTTTTAGCACCCAGTGTTGAGTAACGTTGCATTTTGTGAAGCATTTGTGCCATATCTTTAAAGGGTACTTGAATAATATCTTCTTTTAAATATGCAATGGATCCATGAACAGCATGTGCTTCATGAACCTCTTCATGATTATCAAAAACTAGTGAGCCTCTTTTGAAAAGTTGAGGCTGGCGGTAGTCTGGATACCAGCCAGAATGGTTTACCCATTGCCCAAGGAACCAATTTCGACGTGGCACATAATAGGCATCGGCTTGAGGCTGCTGTAAAGTGTGTAATATTTCTGCATGAGACTCTTTGGTACAGCGCTCATCGGCATCAAGGCTGAAAATCCAATCATATTTGCAGGCTGCGATGGCATCATTACGTATCTGACCAAAAGTTTTGAATGGAATTTGAATAACTTTTGCACCGAGTTGTTCTGCCATTTCAATGGTTCCATCGTTACTGTTAGAGTCCGCGATAATGACCTCATCAGCCCATAGAACACTACGAATAGCATCTTCGATTTTATCGGCCTCATTATATGTCATAATATATACAGATAGTTTATTCATTTGACTCTCGTTTCTATTATAATAATGCTTTTATTATATGTGGATATATTCATTATCATTGGTTGGGTAAACGGTAGACCGCATAAATTCCTTTGCGCCAATGCCTGATTGAATCTCTTATTTGTGAAACTAGAATTGCTAGGAAGCCATGTTTCTTTTTGTTATACGATGAGTAGTAGGTGATTTCCTCAACTTTTAGGGAGAAAAAGTCGGCGATAGCTTGTAAGTCTTCACTGCTGTACTCGTGATTGTGGCGATCATAATAAGGTACACCATTTGCTTCTTCGGGGGCTTGCTCAAGATAATGTTTTTTAAAATTCCAGTGCAAGCTTTTCCCTCTTAATAATCGAGATATGTTATGGAAGCAACTGATGTTAGGGGCGTCAATAATCATAACTCCGCCCGGTCGTAAAATCCGTTGAATTTCTTTGAGGGGATGCAATGGGGAAAATGTGAAGTGTTCAATTGTTTGAGAGAGTATCACAGCGTCAAAGCTATTGTCAGGAAAAGGAGCATCTTGTGCTTCTAAATGCCACGTGTGGTAAGGTATGTTTTCGGCATCAAAAGCAGCGAGACCTTTATGTAAGTCAGATGCTTCAGCATTAAACCCAGCATCTTTCAATGCAAAGGCAAGCACTCCATGCCCCGCACCAGCGTCCAGGACCTTAGCACCTTCCGGGAAGTACTTCTTTGCTAAGGTGAAGAGCATAGAAAAGCGATACGAGCTGCCGTAAAAGTATTCATCAAGCTGGGATAGAGATTCTTCATCGGACTGCTCCCAAGAGTGAGGTCTATCTGATGAAGTGTTATTTAAAAAATGTTTTTTACTTCTTTCCCAAACTTTTTCCAGAGACTTCTCTGCTGTTTTAATGCTCAAGGTTTGATCTCCTGTAATAGCGCTTGTTGGATACTATAAAATGATGCTTGCTAGGTCTAGCTTCATTCTTTTATCGCCTGTATAAAGAGTAGCTTTATTTTTCTGGTATGTTCAGGTTTATTCTTTTATATAGCTGCTCATAAGAGGAAGCAGTGCTGTGCCAACTATGTTTGTAATCAACATGTTTATGAGCGCAGTTTAGCCATTGATGAAGCTCTTCGACCCAAGTATTAATGGGGGCAGTTAAAGGTAAAGTACTACCTCGTTGGGGAGTTATTTCACTTGCAGCGCCACACACATCTGAAATAACTGCGGGTACGCCTGCACTCAGAGCTTCGGTGATAACCATGCCATAAGGCTCACTACTAGCAGGGTGTAACAGTACATCTAATTGGGGGTAAAACGCATCGACATTAACCTCCCCCAACAGTGTAAATTTAAAGGGGGCAGAGGCAAACAAATGTTTAATATCGTTAGCTATGGGGCCAGCAATTATAAAGTGGAGATTCGGCCGTTTGTTATAGAGCTTGGAGATGATGGCAATTGCTACTTCAAGGCCTTTACGTCTCCACTCTTTTCCGATAAAACCAACTGTGCCAGCAGTGTTGCTGATAACGCGCAAGGGACGCTTTGAGCAGGTTGCAGTGACACCTGGCACAATAGGGTTCATTAAAATACTATTGATGGAAGGGTAATAATGTTGAAGTTGCCTGCTTATTTGTTTGGAGTTGGGTACAATCATTTGTACTTGTGCCCCACAAAGTTCGCGCCTTTCCAGCCATAGGTTCATGTTAGAGCGTAGAGAGAAGCGTTTCCATAAGGGAAGATTAAGTATTTTAGCAAAGGGAGGGCCATGAAAGGTTGTAATATGATGGTCTTGTGTGCGTTCATGACTATGAATGATCATTTCAGGTATTTGCTGCTGTTTTAACCAAGTGTGTACATGCCGAGAGAAACGGATATGGGCAAGCCAGCGAGGTTTGGGACGTACGGTTCCTAATGCATGAATATGCACGCCTGATAAAGGTTCTGTGCAAAGGTTCTGTTCACATAAAATATGGATATGGTGGCCCATTAAGGATAATTCGCGGCTAAGTTCCCAGACATAGCGCTCCATACCTCCTACAGGACCAAATCGGCGACATACTTGGGTGATAACCAATGGCTTGTTCACGACTTTTCTTCTGGACTCTTTAATTCACTAATACCTATAATGGCTTTTTGGCGTTGCTCATCCAAACAATCTTGTAACAAAGTGTCATTATCTTGTAAGTGGTTACGTGAGTTTTCTTTGTGCCATAAATGGAGTACGGGGCAACCACGCAAGCTTTTACGCTGAACCCCGCTATGCAAAAGGCGTGCTACTAGATCGGAATCCTCGCGTCCCCAGCCCTCAAAGCTTTCATCAAAACCATTAACGGTAATAAGATCTGAAGTGAAACAGGAAAGGTGACAACCATGGATTCCTGATAGTTTTTTATTTGCAGTTGATAAGTGGGGTGGGGTAATGAAAGGCAATAAACGATTAATGTGACCCTTGAGCCGGTGTCTAACCCAAGAGGATAATTTGTTTTCAGGAGCTATCTCTTTAATACATACTTTCTGTGTCCATGCCTGTGATAATAAAATACGGCTACCACTGAGCATGATGTTTTGTTGTGCCAGTCTACGGTGCGTTGCAACCATATTGGGTAAAGGTATGCAATCACCATCTGTTAGGATGACATAAGGCTCGCTAATCTTCTTGAGTGTTAAATTATGTATTCGAGCTTTGCGGAAGCCTTGGTCTTTATGCCATATATGTTGAATAGGCACAGGGAGCATTTTTGCTATATGTTTAATGAGATTCAGAGTATCTGGTTTGGAGCCATCATCGGCAATATAAATGCTAAAGTTCAGATCACTTTGTTTCGCATAGCCATCAAGCACCAGCCGAAGAAAATTTGGGCTGTTATATGTCGAAATAATGACTGCGATTGAATCAGGCATAATGAATGGGTTTAATGCATGGGCTTTTGCATTGTGATGAGCATGTCATGACCCTTATGTGTCCAACGTGCAGGTAGAGAAAATAACTCTCGCACGACTCTGTTAAGTTGGTAAAAAAGAAAACTAACATTTTTTCTTTCACCCAAATTAACACGCTTGGTACTGACTTCTTTTACGTCCAATTTGCAAAGTTTGGCTAGTTTTCGCATGCTTTTCGGTGTAAAGAAGCTGATGTGCCCTCCGTGTCCTGCAATGTCAAAATACTCCCATTTTTCACTTTGTATTTGAACCGTCCACGAATCAGCATTGCCAGTTCCAATAAGTAGGATACCACCAGGTTTTAATATGCGAGTAATTTCACTGATAAGGTCAACAGGGTCTGTAAGGTGCTCGATGACTTCAAATAATGTTATAATATCGAAGTGGTTGTCGGAATATTTAGCATCATGAAGAAAACCTTTGAATACATGTGCATTGGGTATTGCTGATGCTGTCTGTGCAGCCTGTTCTGCGGGTTCCGCTCCATGTGCGTTAAAGCCACAGCGTAGGGCGACCTCTAGTAGTGCACCACTAGAGCAGCCTACATCTAAGGATGTAACACTACTTATACCGTAGGGTAGCCCTTTTTGAGCATTTTTCAAAATACGAGACATTCGTTGGTCGTAGCGCTTATCCATGCTTCCTTGAGGAACGGTTCCTTGAGGGTTATTAAACTCTTGCATGGATTTGTTATACCAATCTTGCGTGCAACTGCTCAGTAGTTGTCCGCAATCGGGGCACTGATAAAGGGCGCCTTCAGGAAGGGTGATGCTGGTTTTTTCTAACGGAGACGCGCATTTTAAAGGGCATGTTTCAAATAAAGAAAGTGTCATCATGTCATCCTAGTTGATTCGGAAATGTTTATTGAGGGGTATGCTACTGTTTGTATATGTAAATGCCGATGAATAAAATTATTCCAGCAAGCATAGCTAAGGCATTTTTTTGTTCGCGGTGCTTGGCGACCAAAGCCCATGAGAATTGACCTTGGGCAGGATAGCTTGTCCATTTTGGCCAAAACATAGGTACAACAGCAATCCACTTATCAAATTCCTCACCAAAAATGGGTGCAATGAATGCTGCTTCACTGCGCATGGTGGCGCGGTAAATAATGGTGAATGAAATGATACCAAAGATGGCGGCCCAAGGGTTGAATGCCATGACACAAAAACCAACAAAAATCATCGCATTGAAAAAATACAAAGGGTTGCGCGTAAAACGATAGGGCCCTGCCGTGGCTAGCTTGGCATTTTTATCAATATAACCTGATGACCATGTACGGCCCATTTCACCCAGAAAAACCATCATAGCACCAAGGGTGAGGGAAAGGATGGTTGGGTTAGCTAAAATCAATAAAAGTATAAATGCTGGAGCTGTTGCTGATTTGCGATGGGCGAGACACCATGTTTCAAGTTTTGTGTACATATTGTTCACTTAGGCTCCTTGTAATCGCTGAGAGTCCCAACGATATGGCCAATTTTTATTTTTGCGATCAATTTGATAGGGATATGCCTGCTATCATTGGTGACCCATATTTTCAGTTTTCCTTTGCTGGAAAAAATACCTTCTGTTTTAAGCACCGGCTCAAGGCTGATGCACTCAACATGCCCACCCCAGGGTGCGCGCAACATTTTTTTCTTTTTACCAACGGTTACAACAACATTGTATGTTTTTCGCGAGTCAAAAACAGGGATGCTTAGTGTTTGCCCCATAGTTAACTTTTCGTTGCGCACCCTAAAGAATGCATCGATGACATTCAAATGCCCAGCGGGGACATCATAACTATCCGTTTTCTTATTTTGTGTGTAAAGCACCTTGTTGTGTTGCCAATCAAAGAAAGTTTGTTTTTTTGCATGATAGGAGCGCTCATGTTGCTCCAAGTCAAAATGTGTGCTTTGCATTTTGTCATCAACACAAACACCTTCTGATACAATGGTATCACGCACCTTTTTAAACATGTCTAAAAATTTATTGGTACGGGCAAATGTATGAACTTTGTATGCTTTATCTGTGGGTGCGCTGACAGTCATGGTGGCAGTGCCCGCATTGATAAATTCCCAGCCGACCTTGAAAGTGAGTTTTTCACCTGCAAAAGGTAAGCATGCATGTTCTGCATGTGCCGTAGAAATACACAGCCACAGGCTTATAAGTATAAAACATGTTCTCATCGGCGTGTCTCCTGCCAGGCATGGTAAATATGTTCGATATTCAGTGACGGCATACAAATAAAGTTATCGCACTGACGATTAAAGCATGGCGAACAATCACTTTGTGGTGTGATGTGCCGATGTAATGGACCCAATGCACCCATGCGCCATGGTGCAGTTGCTCCCCACAACGTGATAGTAGGGCAATCGCATGCCGCAGCCAAGTGGGTTACACCAGTATCTTGCCCTAGATAGGAAGAGGCTTGCTGCAGCATGCCAGCAAGTGTGGGTAGAGAAAAGCACTGTGGAGCGACGATGATATGCTCGTTCTGTTTGCCAATGCTTTCGGCGCGTTGTTTTTCTTCCTCATTACCCCATAAAATGAGTAAAACTTGATCCTTTTGCATATGTTTTGCTAATTGCTGCCACTGTGCGTCGGGAAGACGTTTAGTAATATAACTACCGCCGACATGCAGAATCGAAAAGGGTGCCTGAATCCCCATCTCTTTTAGGGCTTGTTGACCTTGTTCTTGCATTCCTGCAGTGATGTGAATGTGTGGGCCACTGTAGGCTTGTTCTTTATTTCCAGTGTTAAATGCAGCCGCAATGATATGTCTGTAAAGCGGTACAACATGCTTTTCATTGGGGTGAAACGTTACAGGCTGAACAAACCAGCGGTTGGGCCATTCAGGGCTTTGCTCACGATCAAAACCAAAAACCTTACACCTAGACTTGGCACTTGCCCAAGCCATAAGGCCTGATTTTATTAAGCCTTGCAGGTCAAAGATGATATCGAAATTTTCTTGTCGTAATGTTTGAATCATCTGCCAAGCATGGCTGATTCTAGACTCCCCTTTCAAGGCAACTTTATGCACCTTGACTTGCGGCGGGAATATATCTGTCACAAAGGCAAAGCGTTGGTCAACCAGCCAATGAACCTCTGTAACTTCAGGACGAGCAAGTAAATCATCCAGTGCGGGAAGCGCATGGATGATGTCGCCAAAGGCCGATAATTTTACAATGAGAACTTTCAAACTTTAAGTTGTGCCAAACAGGCATCGCGCACCATCTCTGGCAAGATATTGACCATGCATGGGTGACCTGAAACAGAGCATTCGCGCTGTAAGCACGGGCTGCATGGAGCAGGTTTATATAATAAAGAGACATGCTCACCTGATGGGGCAGTGCGACTCGGATCTGTTGCACCAAATATACCAACAGTAGGTCTACCAAGGCCTGCCGAGACATGCATTAAACCAGAATCATTGCATAAGGTTAGTTGGCTGCATGCAACCAACTGCAATGCTTGACGCAAGCTTGTTGTGCCCGATGCATTCCATGTTTTTCCAGTTGTTTTAACCAGACATTGTTCGCCAATATCACGTTCTGCAGGCGTGCCTAGAACAACTATTTGCCAGCCAGCCTCTGAAAGCCATTTTAAAACATAGGCATAAGCTTGAGAAGGGTAGCGTTTAGCCCTACCAAATTGTGCGCCAGGAGCGACACACACGCAGCGTTCAGGGTCAATATCGTGTTCTTGTAGCAAAGCAGCTCCAGCGTCTAAATCTGCTTGCTTAGCAGTGAGTGATACATGCCGTTCTTCGGTAGGGATATGTGCTTGCTCAACTAAATCGAGAAAGTAATCACGGTGATGCTCATGCTGCATATTCAATTTGGGGCGATAGGCATGAGTGAGTAATAATGAGCGACACTCGTGTTTGAACCCGTAACGCTCCTTACTACCTGAGCGAAATGCCTGCCATGCAGCGTGGAAGCTATTGCGAAATAAAAAAGCTTTCTGATGTGCCGCGAGTTCGGCTTGGTAGGAGGTTTGCTCTAAGTTAAGAAAGGGGAGTAAATCATTTAACCATGGGCGACCAAAGACGTGAATATCACTATCCGGATGATGCTTTACTATGGCGCGTATAGCAGGTTGTGCCATGATAACGTCTCCCAACCAGTTGGGTGGAAATATGCTAATGCCTTGCGTCATGAGCTTTTTAAAGGTGTGCAAACATAGAAGTACTCATGCTTCAGGGAAAACACCTTTATAGAGGGGATGCAATGGCTTGACTGAATGTTGAAATGGCGTTGCAGGGTATTTTCTATGCCGTGTTTCGTGTAACAATACAAACGGTTTTTGAGTGCGCACTGTGGAAAAAACCTGGCTGTTAAATAGTGCAGTTTAGCAAAGGCGGTTGGCCATAGTTCGATGCTTAGTAGAAAGGTTCCATGGTGTTTGAGTAAACGCTCAGCTTCGTGCAATACCAACTCAGGGTTTTGTACATGGCTGATTGTTTTTATACATATAATGCAATCGTAAAATACATCGGGGGCATTGATGCTTTCGGCCATGCCTACGATAAAGGTGCCTTTGGGTAAGCTGCCTGGCCACGCACGGCGAAAGTCATCCAGTAAAGGATCAAGAAACGTCTTTTTTCCCAGCTTAATAAATTGCGATATGCATGTGGGGCCACAACCTAATTCGAGAATTTGGCTATCTTTTTGTAGGTTGGCAACATGGGGTTCAATCAGCGGTAGATAACGATTTTTTATCTGTTTTTTCAACGAGTTGATGTCGGTGTTTTTTTTCTGTAGTTGGCTGAATAAGACTAACTCAGCTTTCAAAGCAGTACTCCAACGTTGTTTGCTGAATGCCTTATGGTGCGCCATGGGTAGCCTGTGTGTTTATGGGCATAAAATCAGCTGTCAGCTAAGGATTTTGCCTCATCAATTAGCATAACAGGAATATCATCCCGAATAGGGTATGCTAATTGGCAGACTTCGCACAATAAAGCAGTTTTGTCATTGTTATACTGCACACTTTTTTTACACTTTGGGCATGCAAGAATATCGAGTAGGGCTTGATCAATCATAGTATCTCCAGCGTTATGAATGGGCCGAGTCTAGCACTGCTGCTTGCTGTCACCAACTTTTGAATAACGAAGTGTATAAATTCTACATTTCGTTATTCAAAAATCAGGTGGTTGCAAGGCGGCTTACGTCGCTATTATTAGAGTGTCCTTAAAGATGCTAAAATGGCCTCTACTAGTCCCTCTTCTCCTTCAAAGCCTTGTTCAAGCACCCATAAGGGTCTATTTTCAGGCCACAGTGGCAATAGTTTTACAGCATCCTTGGCTGTGACTGCAATCGCAGTATCGTGTTGCCAAATGTTGATCATATCCTGTTTCGTAAAAGCGTGGTGATCTGGGAAAAAATATGAGGCATCAACATGAATATCAAGGGTTTGCAAACTCTTCTTAAAGCGTTGTGGACGCGCAATTGCACTAACGGCAATCACAGATTTGGGCGTTTTTTTAGCGCATTGATTCCAGTCATTTAAAGGCTGAGGTTTGGTATGCCAGTGCCATTCTTTGCTAGCCGTTAATGGTTTGTTTGAAGTAGTGCCAGCACGGACAATAATATCTGCACGGTTTAGAGATTCTGGCATTTCTCTTAAAGGACCCGCAGGCAACATATAGCCATTACCAAAGCCTTCATCAGGAACCAACACAATATCACACTGGCGTTGTAGCTGGCGGTATTGAAACCCATCATCCAATAAGATGACATCGCCGTATTCAGCAGCTATATTGCTTGCTGCGACGCGGTCTTGCGCTGAAATGACAGGACAGTGGCTCATGCGGTGTAACAAAACAGCCTCATCACCAACATCTTTCGTAAGGCTGTGGTGGTTAAGTAACTGTGGGCTTGTACCTTTTCCTCCATCACCACGGCATAGTATGACAGGGTTGAAATGATGTTTTTTTAACTGTTGAGCTAGCCAAATTGTAAAGGGGGTTTTGCCGCTTCCTCCAACGCTTATATTGCCAATAGAAATAAGTGGTAATGGCGCTTTTACAGCATTTTCACAACGCTTTTTTTGATCATATTTACTGCCGATGCGGTATAACCGGCTAAGCCCGCGCAGCAGCAAATTAGGCTTCTCTTTGCACCACCAAAGAAACTCAATAGACTGATAAATTTTATGACTTAATCGCATGAGTTCGGCAGGAAAGGTGTTATGGCATCGATAATGTTCGGCAACACTTGTGATTTGTTTTGCATAAATAATGCTGCTTGCCCATTTAGTTGTCGTAACTCATGGGGGTGTTGAAGTAACCTGGCAACGGCAGCTTCAAGTTCGTGATCAGAGTTGGCAATAATAGCTGCGCCAGCTGTTTGCATATCATTCATTATATCGCGAAAATTTTGAACATGCGGCCCAGTGATTACTCCACGACCACATACCGCAGCTTCAATAGGGTTATGACCACCAATAGGCGACAAACTTCCAGCAATAATAGCTATATCTGCGATGCTGTAGAGTGATTGTAGGATACCCATACCATCAATGAGAATAATTTGGCTATTGTTATTGATTTTTTCATCGCTCCAGCGGCAATGCGGTAAACCTTGGCCAGTGATAAGTTCGGCAACATGGTTAAAGCGCTCGGGGTGACGAGGTACAATGACGGTTAATAAATCAGGTTGTAAGCGGTGCCATTCTGGTATCATACTTAGAAGTCGTTTTTCTTCATCATCGTGGGTGCTGGCAAGTAAGAGGATTGGACGTTTTAGGCTCGAATCGAGTTTTTTTCGCAAGGCATTGCTATCAATATCAGGGGCTTGAACCGCATATTTCAAGTTGCCTGCAATATGAACCTTCTCGGCATGGACACCGATAGCGATGAGGCGCTCCGCATCCAATGGGCTCTGTGGTAAAAATAGATCGACGGGTGCAAGCCAACGTTTCCAGAAATAACGACTGGCATGGTACTTCGGAAATGAGCGGTCAGAAATACGCGTGTTAATACCAATGATTGGGACATCATTTCTTTGACAGGCTTTGAGCATACCTGGCCAAAACTCTGTTTCGGCAAGTAGGAGTAAAGCTGGTTTGAGCGTGTTAACAAAGTGCTGCATTAAAGTGGGTAAATCCCATGGTAAATAGGAAACAGAGGCGAGATGACCCAACTGGCGTTGGGCATGTTGCATGCCCGTGCGGGTAATCACGGTTAGGTGTAGTGAATGACCCAATGTATGAAGATGCCGCAGCAAAGGAATCACCGATGCGACTTCACCTACAGAGCAGGCATGCAACCAAATGCATCCAAGCTTTGGTTCAGGCATATCCAATAAGAAGTGTTGGCGCCATTTGTGAGGCAGGTGATGGGAAGAGGGGCTGGCATGCATATTGCCAATATCAACAAAATGTAACGGTATCGTCTATAATATTTCTTATATTGTTGTCCAACACAGATGCGCAAGCTTGCCAGCAGCGTGTAGATACGCTTGAATCTGCCAGCTAATATTATGGGGAAAAGGAGCTGCTTTATGGTAATGGATGTGAAATGGTTAGAAGAAAAGGTTCTTTTACGCAAGCTGGATACTGTGGAAGTAGCGCTGCTTCAAGGGTTGGTGAAGGTTGCTGAATATGCGCCTGGCGAACAAATTATGGAGCAGGGAAAATCGGGTGGCGTATTGTATATGTTATACTCGGGCGCGGCTGATATTACATGCCATGGCAATGGGCATGATATGCGTGTGGCGACAGCGCGCGAAGCATCGCTGTTTGGCGAAATGTCTTTTTTAACGGGTAATGCAGCCAGCGCTTCAGTGACAGCGCAAAAAACATGCGTGGTGTATAGTTTAACACGCGCGGCTTACTCAGAGTTAATGCAGAAAAATCAAGACTTGGTGTTTGCCTTGTTTACACATCTTTTGGTGCATGCTGCGGGTGTGATTCGTCATATGAATGAAGAACACTTGGCCTTTCAACAGTACATCATGGGTGGACTTAAATGATCGGCTAGGGGTAAGTATTTTACCTGTAAATTAAAAGGGTTGGGAGGCCGCGTGGAAACTATATTAACATTACTGGGTGCCTTGCTTGTAATTTTTTTAGCAGCCGAGCTGTTCACCAATGCGCTTGAGTGTTTGGGTGAGCGTATGGGCGTTTCGGAAGGCGTAACAGGCTCGATTTTTGCCGCCGTTGGCACAGCAATGCCAGAAACCATTGTGCCGATGGTAGCAATTTTGGCGGGTGGAGCTTCTATTGCGGTGAATCATGCTGTGGGCATGGGGGCAATTTTAGGTGCGCCCTTTATGTTGGCAACGTTGAGCTTATGTTTGGTGGGGTTGTTTGTAGGCTTGAAGCGGGGCTGGCATACAGTGTTAAAACCAGAGCCAACGGGCTTCAAACGCGATATTAAAGTTTTCATGGTAGGTTATGGCTTAGTCATTGGCATCGCATTTTTACCAGCTGATTGGAATTTGGCTCGTGTTGGAGGCGCTTGCGCGTTATTTATTTTATACTTTATGTATTTATTGCGAACGATTCAAGCCAGCAAAGGGTTGGTGGAAGAAGGGCATGGCACAGAAGCTGATTCAGATTTATATTTAAAACGATGGTTGGGCGATTCGACGCCTGTTGCTGTTGGGCAATTACTGTTGGCGCTGGTTGTTTTGATTATGGGGGCAAAATTATTTGTACATGGTATTGAAATTGCCAGTACATTACTGGGCATGTCTGCTTTGATTTTGTCCTTGTTGATTGTGCCTGTTGCGACGGAGTTGCCTGAAAAAGTAAATTCTATTTTATGGATTCGTAAAGGACGAGACACCTTGGCGTTTGGCAATATTACTGGAGCTATGGTGTTTCAGGGCACGGTTATTCCTGGTGTGGGGATGCTATTGCTACCATGGAGTTTTCAGAGTGGTTATGCGGCAATGGCGGTGGTTTTAGCGTTGGCAG
>Ga0316202_10001206_pt1 | contig 21248 bp, 19 predicted proteins | sample 3monrhotite_MG_FD_204934 | JGI IMG/M metagenome (GOLD analysis project Ga0316202, IMG submission 204934) | Microbial mat bacterial communities from mineral coupon in-situ incubated in ocean water Damariscotta River, Maine, United States -... | ecosystem: Environmental > Aquatic > Marine >... | reverse complement strand
TTATTGATAAATCGATATGTACTTTTAATCCTAAGGTGATGCAAGCCCCCCCCCTGTGAAACAACATATGAGAAAAAGGGCCAACCCGATTTTTCGAGTGAGCCTTCATTGTGTCTTATTGATGGTGACATTTATGAAAACATCGCAGACGTGCTATGATCACTTCCAATTTATACTTAGGGGGAATCAGTGGACTTTCAAAAGCATACTTCTGACGAGCTTGTTGATCTATTCAACAGTAAACCATTCCAAGGCCAATCCCCAGAAAAGGCCAGAGTTGTTTTCCTTAGTTCTGATGCTAACTACTCTCCAGAAATATCAAACAATCCATTCTTCGATAAGATACTTGAATACCAAAAAGATGGCGTAGCATTCTGGGAAAAGTATGGCTGTCATCACCCATTCTTGCTTCCTTCATACCCTTTCAGCAAGAGTAAGGCAGGAGTTCCCTTTCATAGAAATTTCAGCAAGGTTGGCCTAACATCAAAGCATTCTGAATATGTTTCTTTTATTGAACTTCTAGATATCCCGACAATAGGTAACAAATCACAGAACAGAAACCTGTTTTTCCAGCTCGTTTCAAAGCCTCACTTGGAATACCTTGAGACCCTGATGACTAGCGGTGGGAACAAACTTTTCTTTGTGTCTAACGGCGTACTGAAAGACATTGAGAAGATCAAAAAGTCCCTACCTGTTTTCAAATGGCTCGATTTCAAGACCGGACAAAGCAAACAATATTCTAAAGAGATTAACGGAAACAAGATTCAAGAGATATATCATTTCTCATCGAGTCAGATACACGGACAAACGGCAGCGATTGCTGCGGACATTGAAAAATGGTTAGAGTAAACTGCTCCTAGTTCTCTCAACATCCTTATCCAATCGAGTAGGGTGAGGTGAGTAGCTAGCAAACTCACCTCATCCCTCTCACAGAACCGTGCATACGGGCCTCGTACACGGCTCCTGTTCATTCTTCTCTCTAGTAATTCTGAGGCAGATAGCCCGTTTCGACTCTGCTTAACTCAAAAAGTCCCAGCTCCCATAACCAGCTATTGGGGATCGCATAGTTGGCCAATGGACTTGCGGCATTACGCCAAGTGTTCATCTTAATGGCCTTAAATTCGCCCTTATACCCAAGCTGTCTCAACCGCCGATGAAGCCGTTTCGACTTCTTCCACAACGTCAACTGCTTGGCTCGCAGGCGTCTGCGAATCCAGCTTGCCAGTTCTTTGAACTGTTTGTGACAGTTCGCTACCCGGAAGTAGTTGGCGTACCCTCGCAGGAGAGGATTCAGGTCAGCTATAACCTTCTCCAGATTAACAGGGGAGTTGCGCCGGGTGATACTCCGTACTTTCTCTTTGAACTGTCCGATCTTGTCCGGCAGAATGCGGGTATAGCGACTCTCAATGATGACACCGAGATAGGCGACCCCGTCCCTGCTGTGGACAATCCGACTCTTGCGTTCATTGACAGTGAGACGAAGCTCTATTTCCAGATAGTTAAGTGCCACATGGAAGGCATTTTCAGCCCCCCTTTTTGAGCCACACAGGATCAGGATATCGTCCGCATAGCGGACAATCCGATGCCCTCGGTTTTTCATGTACTGATCGAAGGCATCGAGATAGACGTTGGCTATAAGTGGGCTGATCACTCCGCCTTGCGGACTTCCCAGTCGACTTGCTTGCCAGTCGCCATCTACCATGATTCCGCTTTGCAGAAACATGCGCAGCAATCCAAGAATGCTTCCATCCGCTACCTTGCGACGAAAGCCCTGGATGATGAGATCATGGTTCAGGGTGTCGAAACACCGAGAAAGATCCATATCCACCACCCAACGGCGTCGATATCGCCGGATGAACAGGCTGGCTTTGGCGATGGCCTGATGACAGCTTCTGCCGGGCCGATAGCCGTAGCTTGACGGATGAAAATCAGGGTCAAAGATTGGCTGCAAGATGTCCAGCAACGCCTGCTGGACAACACGGTCACGAACCGCCGGGATGCCAAGTGCCCGCACTCCGCCGTCAGGCTTGGGGATTTCTACCCGCCTGACTGGCATTGGTCGGTACCTCTTCTCCTTGAGTTCGCAGGCAAGTCTGACGATCTCTTCAGGCAGGTGTTCGGCAAAATCCACCACGCTCTGGCCGTCGATTCCGGCTGCGCCCTTGTTGGATTTAACTTTCACAAACGCCCGATAAAGTCTCGGCTCTTGTAGCATTCGGTCATAGAGACTGTAGTAGATTCCCGCCATACTTACCCTACCTGCGTTTCCCTCCTTGGCTGAATGCGTCATGCCTGCGATTCTTCGCCCGAGTGCTGACCCCTTCTATCCCGATGGGCAATATAGATCAGCATGATTCGGGTTACCTCCGCACGGACGGTTCGATGGCACAGTCGATAACTTCTCAACCGCGATCAACGGGCCTCACCTCGGCAGGCGACTTTGTGTCCGGCATTACGCATGGCAACCGATTCGAAGAAACTTCGAATGAACTTCATCCCTTCGCATTCCGATGAGGCTTTTGGCGCTCACCGGCCCCTGCCGACACGTGCGACAGGTCGTCCCGGTTTTACCCTCCAGTCTGTTACCAGCTTTCACAGGCCGGGACTTCATCACTACTACGGACTCATCTGCCACCTCGCACCACATCGAGAGGCCTTGGGTCTCCCCTTGTGCCCACCTTACCCGACTCTCTGACCGAGAGAATCGGGACGATACGAGGCTTCCCCAGTTACCTCTGGCTCCCTGTAAACTACGCCATCCTCAATCACGCTACGGGTTGTGATCAGGTATCGGGCTTTGCGCTATTTAGCACGCTTACCCACCCGTAGCGCCGAATCAGGTTCGCTTGCGCTATGTGCAGTTCACTTCCTATCGCTTCCTTCAGACCCTGCCGTTGCCAGCAACGCCCTTGCGATTCGGATTATCTTCCCCCTGATCAGGGTGATGCCTGTATTCTTTCAACAGGCCGGGTTTGCCAGCTCCGCTGGGCAAACTAATAAAAGGCCACCTGGAAGTGATCCAAGTGGCCTTCATTTTGTCGTCTTAAATGTCTCTATCAACAAGAAGCCGATTTCCGTCTCAGAAGTCGTGATCAAGAAGACTTAAATAAGGTAGCCTACTGTCCTCTGATTGAAAATCCTCGTGTCGGCGGTTCGATTCCGTCTCTGGGCACCATGAAGATTCAAGGGGTTACAGCTTTTGCTGTGATCCCTTTTTCTTTGGGTGGCGCATTCACGGTGCAATCACCCAAAAAAAACACCAAAAACACAAAAAGCTCAAGCTGTCTAGCAGTTGAGCCTGAAATCACCTACACCTAATTTTTAGTCAAATCGCTGATCAATCCTTTATGTATGACATGAGGGTTTTATCGGTATCTAGCCCCCTAAGAAACTCTTCAGCGAGGTCTTCAGAGTCGAAGACTTCCTTGCGCAGAAAAATACCCTTTATCCTATCTAAAAATTTATCACGAGCTGTTGGAATCCGTATATTCTCCAATGCATCAAGGATTTGCTCTGGAGTATAATCCTCAATATTTTTATCCTTAAAATCATTTTTCAATTTTTGGATTTTAGCACCGCTTTTAAATGCACAAAACCGCTCTACAGTTTCCTCGATCCACTCTCCGAATTCTTTTTTAGTATAATAACTAGGGACCCAGTCCTCTGTTCCAATCCTTGAATAGATATTCCCCAAAAGCATCCCTAGCTTTGCAGCAAAATCTTCCTTCAGCTCGAGTAGCTTTGCATCCAAAATACAAGGGTAATGTTTAGCCTTCAAGGCAATCGAAACCCTCAAATGCGCAACACAGCTAGGAAAGCCGACCTGATTATCTTCATGAAAATAAAAATGGTCTGGGAGGTTATTGTCGAAGAGCTTACGAATAGTCTCTTGAATTTTGGATTTGAATTTTACGTTTAGGATTTGTGCCTTTTTCTCGACATCTGAAGTCTGATTCTTCCCTATTTCTCTAACAACGAAATCATTCAAACTCCTTACAGGCGCGATTGAAATGTAGGGTGTCTTCAATTTTCTTTCACCAGACACGACCATGTCACACGATTGAGTCAAAACCACAAAGTACAGGTATTCTTCACTTGAAAAATAATTGTGATACTTGCCGATTATATCAATAAGAGCATCGGTTCTTTTTAAGACATCTCCCTGCCTTAACTTTGCTAGATCTCCAACACGATAGGTAAAATGCGGTTCCTCTTCCTTCAAGACAGAATTAAGAGACTTAAGCTTCTCCTCTACCTCATCAGGGGCTGCTCCATCACCTATCTCGGCAATGACACCCTTTATCTTCTCTAGCTTTCCCCTAGGATCTAGCGCCATGACGTTAAGCCATCTCTACTTATTCTTGTTTATTTTTGATATTTTTCTCTGCAGACTTAGTTCTTTCACATCAATTTCAAATTTTATTTCACAGCTAGAGCTAGCCCTGCATAAAACTTTTTTTGTTTCGTATGCCCTAGCAACCCTGCGACCAGTCACCCCAGCGCCTGTAGATGAGCCATCATAAAAATTATTTCGCTCAGCATATTTTAAATCAGCGGAAGAAGATCTGCTTCCTGTTTTAGCCATCAATTGCTTAGTCATCTTCTTCAATCTCCCTCTTCGAGGGTTAATTCATACTTAGCTAAGATATCCAAGGAATATTTCCTATTTTCAACCACTTCACCGGCTAGCAACTCTCTGGCAGAATTACCATCCTTTACATCATAGTGAAAATTGAAATCAAAAAGAACTTCATCCTCGTTTTGGGCGATCATAAACATAAGTTTTTTCTTGTCTAGCTGTATTGTCCTACGGATAGACGATTCCTGGATCTCTCCGTGCCCGCTAAGAAGTTCAGTATCTTCAATATCAAAAAGACGTGTAACGGAAGCTGGGAGCATGTCGATTTTCTCAGTAAAGCCGAAGTTAATTCCACATGCATACACTGGCGTATATGGCAGTGTTTCAAGGAGCTTCTGAGCGCACTTCTCCATCTCAACAAGGGAAGCCTCCACGCACTCAACAGGAACAAAAACGACTGAGTCCTCCCCGGGAATCATCCTTACATTCCCAGATGTAAAGCGAGGTGGTTGATCCAAATTTATGGCAAATTCAACTTGGACCTTATCTACCCCAAAAATATTTTTCGCTGACCATTCTGGGCTCAGAATATATTTGTTCCACTTTCCTAGGAGAACAAGGTTCCAACCCTCATTTTTTATAATCATTTAGGCCACTCTATCGTAAATTAGTTAAGCGTTCTGAAGCAGATATGCCGCCCCCATAGCCCCAGTTCCGCCGAACGAACCCTGGGCACTTGCCAACAACTAAAAGCAATAAAATAAGGGTACCCTAGGGGTGATTAGCTTTCAAGAACAAATCACGCCTACATGGGCAACGCCAAACATATTGTACCGCAATTGCATCGTGCGATAGCCGCAGTCTTGCAATTAATTGCAAATACAGCGTTAATTTAAATAGACACGAGGATTTTATATCTCCGTTTCCTACCTCTCCTGCATTCCAGTAAAAACGTCGCCTGGCAATCCAAGCGGCGTTTCGTGTTCTACGGATTGTGAGTTAAAGTGATTTTTTATATTCTGAAATTGGCAACTTGGAAGTCAGATTCCACTGCCGTCCGCGCTTGGTCTGGCGACAAATCACCAGTGGCATGGAGATATGAGAAGGTGATTCCCCGGTGCTACCATGGATTTACCGGGAGCTGGGGGGGGATGCTCTCCGCTGAAATTTTTGGATCACTGCTGGTAGCGCAGTTCGGAATCAGCCTGGTCCATCCGCCGCCTCCACTTACCACCAGCATAGTCACGGCACCTCCAGCAGATGCTCGGCAAAGCGCCGGGCAGGGTTGCCCGGCGAGGATCTTTGATCGTACACCAGGTACAACTGCTTTGCCAGGCTCACACCGGCGATCCGAACGCTGGCGAGCCATCCGGCTGCGACCTCCCGCGCGACACTGGCCGTAAGTACAAGGGATACTCCTAGCCCTGCCTGCACCGCGCGCTTGACTGCCTCGGTGCTGCCTAATTGCGCGGCTACCTGCAGGCTCGGCGCAATATCGGCAAGCTGCTCCTGGATGACCCGGCTTGTACCACTGCCGGACTCGCCACCGAGCAGTTGGCAGCCGCGCAATTGCTCGGGCGCAATCGCCCCGCATTCTGCCCAGGGATGTTCCGGCGGTACGATCAGCACCAGTTCCTCGCGCCGCTAGGGTTCGGCGATAAAACCGGGACGGCCATTCCACCACTCCATCACCGCCAGCTCCGTCTCGTGAGCGGCAAGCCGCCGCTCCACTTCCGGATTACTGTGAATCGAGAGCTCGACATCTTCCAGCGGGTGAGTTTGAAGATAGCTGTGCAGATAGGGTGGCAGCAGGTAGGTGCCGATGTTGGAACTTGCTGCCACCGCGAGAGAGTTATTTTCGAACAGGGCGCAGGCACGCCGCGCGGTGCGTAATAAGCTCTCGGCGTAAGGAACAAATACACGCCCCCGTTCAGTCGGTATACAACCGTTGTTCTGGCGCTGAATGAGATCGGTGCCCACTGTGCTCTCCAGCCTCTGGATATGTTGCGAGAGAACCGGTTGGGACCTTCCCGTCCGTTTCGCGGCTTCCCGGGAGCCGCCGAATTGCACCACCGCCAGGAAACTTTCCAGATGCTTGAGGTTCACGTTCGTTTCCGGCTCCGCGGGTTGTTGATGGCGCCTTGCGGTCGCTCGCCATCAAGGGCCTGGAGGATGTTGCGAGCTGCCTCCAGGGCAATTTCGCGTCTGATCGCGTCTACCGCCGAGCCAAGGTGCGGGGTGAAGAAAGTGCGGGGATGATCGAGCAGAGATTGCGGGATCTCCCGCGGGCGATCTTCACGAGTCCACTCTTCCAATTCGAAAACATCCGCTGCATAGGCGGCGATTTTCCCCATGGCCAATGCCTCGGCCACAGCGGCTTCATCGACCACGGAACCGCGGCAGGCGTTGACCAGAATGGCGCCGTCTTTCATTCGGGATATTTTATCGTTATTGATCAAATGCAAGGTGTCCGGCTTCATCGGTACCATTGGCAGAACATAGTCGCTTCGGATCAGCAGTTCGTCCAATGAAACCCGCTCGGCCTTCCACTGTGCCTCCTGGCTGGGGGAGAGCGGCACCGGGTCGGTATACAATAGATTGGCATCGAAGGCAGCGAGACGCTGGGCGACTGCACGGCCGACGGCGCCCATGCCGACAATGCCCACGGTGGCGCCGGCCAAAGCGGTTCCATACAGGGTTGGCCGCCAGCCGTTGAACTCGCCGCTTCGGACCAAGCGGTCTCCCTCAAGCATGCGCCGACCCACCGCGAGCATAAGGCCGATGGTCAGTTCGGCATTGGGAATGGTGAGCAAGTCCGGCACGATGGTGAACCAGATACCGCGATCGGAACAGGCAGCGACATCGAAGTTGTCATACCCCTTGAGGGCAGCGCTGACCACTTTCAGCCGTGGGCAGGCGTCGAGGAAGGCTCCGCCCACCGCGTCGGGCATAAATACCATGATGGCGTCGGCCTCCGCGGCGCGCTGGCGGATGATTTCTGCGGCCAGAGTCTTGCGTTCGAGGTTGGGCGTAACCTCGCAACGCGATTGCAACAGGTCGATCACTTCTGGATGCACCCAATGGGTCACCACAACATGGGGTCGGTTCATGGACTGGCTTCCTTCTCGGTTATTTAAATTTTTTGCGCAGCACGGCACTGAGGCCGTCCACCAGAGTCACCATGACCAGGATTACCAGCAGGATGGCAGAGACCTCCTGGTACTGCATGATGCGCAGGGAACTCATCAGCTCGAAACCGATGCCGCCCGCACCGACCATACCCATCACGGTGGAGGCGCGAAAGTTGTACTCCCAGCGGTAGATGCAGACGTCGGCCATCTGCGGCAGAACCTGGGGAAGAATCCCGTGAAACACGACCTGAAGGCTGGTCGCGCCGGCAGCGCGGGTCGCCTCCACTGGGGCTGTTTCCACGTGCTCGATCGCCTCGGCGAAAAATTTGCCGACCATGCCCACCGAGTGCAGCCCCAGGGCGAGCACGCCGGGCAGAGCGCCAAAGCCTACCGCGGCCACGAAAAGGATGCCCATGATCAGTTCGGGGATGGAGCGAAGAGCGTTGAGAATGGCGCGGGCGATCTGATAAATCAGCGGATGTGGGGTTGTATTCCGGGCCGCCAACAGAGCCAACGGCAGGGAAAAGGCCACGGCCAGCGCGGTTCCGGCCACGCTCATCGCCAGCGTATCCAACAGCGGCGCTATCCAGGTGAGGGAGTCCCTGAAATCCGGCGGCATCATCTCGCCCGCAAGACTGAACAGGCTCGGCACTCCCTCCAGCAGGCGTTTGGCGTCGAACAACCCGACGTAGAGGAAGCTGGTGGCGATGACCGCCAGTACGCCCGCAATCTGTACGCCAGTGCGGCGGAAGTCACGCTGCTGGCGTCTCAGCAGGTCTTCATAGGTGCTTTGCATGGTCAAGGTACCAATCCGATCGTTGGGGCCTGCGTGCCCCAGCAGGGGGCTGGCACACACAGGCGGAGATCACATTTTGGCGAAGTCCAATTGCAGCAGTTGTCCCAGCTCGCGCACAACCTCGTAATCGGCGTCGGTGACGGCCTCGAAAGCATCAGCCTTAAAGGGCTTCAGCACCGCCGGGTCGTTCAGATCGTAGAAGGCTAAACGGATACGTTCTTTCAGTTCCGGCGCCAGGCTGGAGCGCAGAGTCCACGGATACTGAGGATACGCCTTGGAAACCTCGATCACCTTGACTTTGGCGCCATCCACGATACCCCGCTCCACCAGCGACTTGAAGATCGGCTGGCTCAGGCCGCCCGCTTGGGCGTGTCCGTTCATCACGGCGATGGCGACAGCGTCGTGGGAGCCGACAAAGTGTTCGCGGTAGTCTCTCGTGGTGCTCAGATTATGCGCGGCCAACATCGATTTCGGAATCAGATGACTGGAGGTGGAAGCGACATCCCCGAACGCCACATCCTTGCCTTTGATATCGGCATAGCTGTTGACCCCGGCCTCAACGTTGCCGATGAGCACTGCGTGATAGGTTGTGCTGCCCTTCTTCTTCAGTGCGGCGAAGGCCTCGATGTCACTCTTGGACTTGGCCAGCACGTAGGAAAGCGGGCCGAAATAGCCCAGATCAAGGCGGCCGTGTCGCATGGCCTCGATCATCGAAGAGTAGTCGGTTGTTACTACCAACTCGATCTTTTTCCCCAGTTTTTGTTCCAGGTAGGCTTTCAACGGCTTGTTGTTCTTGATCACGGTGGAAGCGTTCTCGTCCGGCAGCAGGGCCACCTTCAAGGTTTCGGGGTCAGCCTGAGATGCCGCTCCGGCTACGGTGCAGAGCAGGGTCGCCAACAAAACAAGACTCGCAAACAACCTCTTCTTCATGGTCTTTTCTCCCTTTTTCATGTGCTTTCTCCATTGGTAGGTTGAGCATTAACTCTGGCCGCCCATGTTGGGTTTTCGCCAGCAGGGGCTGCGGATTCTGGTTGTATATGCTATGCAGAAGCTCGTTTCCGAGCCCTTCCGGGGCGCCGTCATAGACCACTCGCCCGGCCGCGATGCCGACGATGCGGTCAGCGAACTGCCGGGCCAGATCGACCTGGTGCAGACTGACTACGGCCGGGATGTGATCCTCGGCGCAGACTTTTTTGATGAGAGCCAGTATCCGCTGGGAGGTCGTCGGGTCAAGACTTGCGACCGGTTCGTCGGCAAGCACCATTTGGGGGCACTGAGCGATGGCCCGGGCAATACCCACCCGCTGCTGTTCACCCCCCGAGAGACTGTCCACCCGCTCCAGCGCCTTGTGCCGCACACCGACCCGCTCCAACGCCTCCAGAGCGATAAGCTGGTCTTGCTTCGGCAGGGGCAGAAAACTGCGCAGAGTGGAGTAATAGCCGAGGCGGCCGGTAAGGACATTCTGCAAGACGGTCCGCCGACCAATGAGCTGATGCTGTTGGAAGATCATGCCGGTGCGACGGCGATGGGCGAGGAGCACCAAGCGTTGGTGAAGACTGCCCAGCCCATCGACAATTACGTTTCCCGAGCTTGCAACCAGGCAATTCAGGCAGCGCAGCAAGGTCGACTTGCCGGCGCCCGAAGCACCGAGCAGAACGGTGAACTCGCCCCGCCGGAATTCAATGCTGGTGGGGTGAAGGGCAATCAAACCACCTGGATAGGTAACGCCAACCTGTTCGAGTCGGATCATCTTTGCTCCCTTGATTTTTGTGAAGGGTTGTGAAACGCGAGGACCATCACGCCGAGCGATTTTTTTCCCATTGAAGGACAGCTTTCGATTTTGATGAGAGATGAGGGCCGGCTGTTCATAAATCCGATTTGCCAGCCAACTTTCCCGCAGTCATGTTAGGATCCGGTTAGGAGATGATTCAAGTTTGATAAGAAAATCATGCCTCTCTGGTTGCTTTGATAAAAAATCCTGATCAATCGTTTGGTGTGCGACTGAATCGCGGCCCCGACTGCAAGCGCATCTCCGCCGAGAAGGCGTCGCTGCCCCAGGTAAAGACTGATCAGAACCGCCAAAAGTCCTGGATTATGCCAGGGACGAGGATATGGTTGTCGTTATCAAGTTCGACCGGCTGGCCCCCTCCGTGGCGGATTCAAAAGGGATCTTTCTGGAATTTGAGATAAAAAATTCGAATTGATTGTTCTGGACCAAAAATTGACAAAACGCCTATGTATGACCGGCTGAAGCCAAAATTCTTTTCACCATCGGGGACTTTTTGGACGACAAAAAAAATCAAGAAGGATCTTGTGGGGAAGAAATAATTCACGAGTTCAAAAAAAAATTACTTACGGCGAGATGCTGTACTACAACTTTGAGGAGGACATGCAAATCACCATCAGCCCTCCCGCCATTGCCCTTAACTTCTCGCATCTTCTGCAACCCAGTAAAAGTGTCTGGTAGATAACCCAATATGAGAAACGCCCACGATGTGGTAATCGTGGGCGTTTAGTGTGTTTCGATGGTGACTTATCGGTCATTTATGCTACCCACCAGAAATTATTTTATTTAGCATTTCCATTACACCTTTAGATGGGCGCAAACTTAAGCAAGGCTCTGCAACCATCAATACCGAGGCTACCTTTGAAAGCCCGTTATATCTCTCAGATAAACAATAATTCTTTATGCCTGGACATGATACGGCCGGTGCAATAAAAGCAAACTTTTGACTTTCTACAGCAAACAGCCAGCGTGTAACTAGCATTTCCTCCAGCGCCTCCTCTACCCAGTTTTTTTGATGCATAAAAGTGTTTAGTAGCCGGAAAGAAATTTTCCATAACTCATCAGGACCAACCGTTCCGCCTCTCAATGCATAAATCGAAGCAGCAGCCTGCTGATAAAGAGTCTCATCAGGAGGTGTCCCCTCCAAGACATTTAATAACTTGCTAACCTCACCCAAGAGAAGACCTGTTCTCTCTAAGTCGGTGCGCCACTTTGCGATTGGCAAATTTTCCAATTCCTGATCAGCACTACAAATTACACTTGCCGATAGCAGGCAGTGACAAACTGCATCCTTATTTTCTGATTTTCCCCAATAACTATCTGGCAACTCAGGAATCACTTTAATACCCCATTCATTGCCACCTTCTTCATTTATCTTTGAATCGTATACCGCTTCATGCATAGCAATAAAAAGCGGCACAAAATTCTCAAAATCCTTGTTTTTGAACATCGAATCGAACGCTAGAGCTCTCTCATATCCTTCCAGCAAAACAGGCTTGTCCTCCCCTGATGATACTTGAGACCGCGACCCAATTCCCAAATCTAATCCGAGTGTTTTCTCGGTGATTGCCAGTAATACCCACGCGGCACCAATCGCCACAATTTGGTGATCCGTGATTTTCTCATGTGGTTCCTGATTGCTGCACATTCCAGGAACTGGTTCCCCCATGTGGACTCGCTTCTCAGCACGTGCTTCGAATTGCACCCAAGAAATACAATGGCGGACTGTGGCGTGAAGATGATGGTTCCGAATATCATCCGAAGAAGAAATTGTTTTGAGGGCATCAAGGACATCAGCAAAAAGCAAAAGACTTTCTCCGTACTTCTTTTGTTTCCACATGGCAAAGGCAGAATCCGCCATCAATCCGACCCCCATACTCACTTGAACATCTGAACACGCGGCCCTGTCAGAGCCCAGAAGAAACAAGCGTTCGGCTTCTGGCCAGTTTTCTGCATTTGCGGCTGCAATACCAGCATCACGGCAGCAGAAAACGAATGAAACATCTGACAAGGCAGGTAGCATAAGAGCTTTATGTGCAAACGACAGGGCGTCCTCTTCTCGCCCTGCTCGGAATAACACTTTTGCACGCTGGTTAACCAAACTGGCTTCTTCTGGGAACTCCTGATCCGCCTCATCCAGTATTTTCAAAGCACGGCTAGTCGAATGCCCATATTCATCCTGAACAACAGCCATCGCTACAAGGCACGCTTTGGTGAGTTCTGCAACCTTCCACTCTCGTGCCTTTATTGCAGTGGATTCAAAAACTCGGATCGCTTTAGAAACATCGAGTACTCCGTCCTCAACATCTTTTAACCAAGATCGATTAACCAACAAAGATGGAAAATCAAAATCTGAATCGCATATTGCAAGCAACTGATCTCGCTTTGTTGGAGGGAGGCCATCCAAAGCCTTAATAAGCTCAGATAGATCGTCTAGGCCTTGTATGCGAACGGCCTGGTATGAAAACAGGACCTGCGCTGGCTTATTTTCTCCCAACTGCGGTAAATGGTGATCTGCACTGCTAAAAGAATCTGACAAGTCTCCAAAAAATGGACTCTCTTCAGCAATATCAATCATTCGTGAAAGCATTTTTATCACTATGTCAGCGGGTATATTGACCTCAAGTGTATTCAGGACGATTCCATACACAAGCGCCTCAGAATACAATTTTCCCTCTGAAGGCTCTTCACTGCTTAATCCTTTTTCTAAATATTTTATTACAGAAATTGATTTATTTGGATCAGGGGAAGCAGCCATTAACCTAAATTGCACAAGACGAAGGGCCAAGTCGGCTGTTGAGTTTTCTGGGAGTATTTTTTGACCTTCCCCTAAACAAAGAAATGTCACCCACAGCATCATGTCGTACAAATAACGAACAATGTCTATGCTTGAAGTCAGTATTTTTTGACTTAGCATCATCAAGGCAAAAGAGTCTCTTGCCATAAATGCATGAAAAAAAGCTGTGCTAAACTCCACGTAATCAATGCTATTACGCTTAATAAAGCTTAAAGCTATTGCACCGTGGATTCCTTTAGTTTCTTTTTCTGACAAGACATGATCTGCAGCACCTTTCAATAATGGTGAAATGCGAAAACGATTTTCACCTTCACGCTCTATCCAGGGGCCAATAAGAGCATCAAAGGCTTCACCTGGTAACTTTATCGGAGGCGGTGTCTCTGAAACTGCCCTTGCTATTTCGCGAGTAAAAGACCCATTCACGATACTTAATCTGTACGCAAGGACACGAATATCCTCTGTCGGGAACTCTCTCAATAGCCTAGTTCGAGCCTCAGCCCTGACCCTTTCAACATCTTCAGGATTAGTCAGATCTGACAATTGAATTGAGGGCCAACCCTGAGAGCTTAAGTTCCTCACTCGGGCATGGACAAGCTGTGGATGTCCGCTCGTGGCAATCCATATTGTTTTGGCCCAATCTTGTGCAATCTTTGCGTCAGAGAGACCGTGCGCGCATACCATCTCAGCTATTTCTGTTTCATCAAAATAGGGGACGGAAGCTTCACACGATTCGTTTTTCCAAAGTTTTGGCAATAACTGAAGAGGAGGGCGAGTAAGGCCAGTAACTATAATTAGACCATTTGCGGTTATAGCTGAAAAAATCAAAGAAACTAACTCACGTTCAAAAATTCCAATTTCAGACAAATCAATATCGTCGAGCACCAGAAAGGGTGATAGCCCTTTTGAATTCATTTCAAAGCTGGCACGCCCAATAATATCTTTAGTCTGTTCAGGTTGCAGACCTCGAAAGCTTGCCCAGCTCCAAATAGCTTCAACATTTTGAGAAACAAGCGATGCAAGAGTAGTTTTTCCTGCCCCGCTACTCCCATATAGGAAAACTACCCGCTCCAGTAGAAGTAGATCGATAAACCGGGTGACAATCGATGCCCTTGAAATAAACCCATTAACGATTGGCAGGGGGGAAGAGATTGGCGTTGAGATATTTGTTAATCGCGATAGCTCTGCTAAGTCCATCATATTTGCTAGTTGTTGCAACGCACCAGCACCGGTTATAGCTTCAATTTTTCCAAGAGGGATGGAAATCCTTGTTGCCTTGTCAAAGCATGATAGAAAATCACTATATCTTAGATTTTTTGGCCCCTTGGTAGATAAAATGTCAGCAATTTCTTTTAGCAGACCTGGCAGCGCTTTGCAGGAATCATGGGAATTGATTTGAAGTTTTAAACCATGGACCTTAAGCTTATCTTCGATGGCATACTGTATCGCCTCACTTGATTTGTTGCCAATATCCCATGTTATCGGACGAATAAGCGTTTCAAGGAGATCTTCATTTGTGGCCGCCCGTATGAACGATAGCAGCCCTTCGTTCAGGTTTAAAGTTTCAAGAAAATCATGAATCGGCTGTATGTCTATAGAAGATGATTGCGCTTTTTTCCAATACTCAACCCCTTTTTGATTAGAGCCAAACGGGGCACCCTTCTCCTGGCCAGCCTCTGCTGTGGTAAGGAACCGCAAAGTTATTTTAAATTCGGGGTTTTCTTCACGACAAACCCAGAAATTGTTCAAAGTATCTACAACAGCCTGACTTCTCAGGGTCAGATTTGAGGAAACATCTTTAACCTGGGTTGTGCTGACATTATTCCCGCTGTGAACATCGAAGTCTTCGGCACCCTCAAGGACTAGGAGCTCATTCTCTTTGAGGCTCATCCAAACCAGGATACTTTGATAAATTTGATAGACGTATCCTCGGATACTGGCTGTTGCATCACGCTTTGGATTTGTCTTGAAGTTTTCTGGGGTGTTCACAGGGTAGTCAGCCTCAGGTGTGCATAGTGTGTCAGGTCTTGAAGGGTTAGTTTTTCAATCCTCCCAAATAAAGATCTTACATGTTGCTCAACCATATATTGAAGTTTGTTATCAGGCAAGAAACAGCTATTCTGAAATTCTTGAGTGGGGGAAACGTAATAACCAGGCAGGTTTAGTTGGCATTTTCTTGGCAAAATGATTAATCATTGCCTTGATTGTAAGGTGGGGGGCGGGGACAAGAAACAATGCCTTCCAAACTGTGTCCAATTCAGGGCCTGAAGATTTGCAATCCTCAGTTTTCATGTGGATGATTCGGTCTCGTGTTTTCTTTAGCTGCCTGTAGTCTTGCCAACTTCGTGAGCCTTTAGGTGAGGTGCATTTCAAGATTTCTGGCATGACAGATGTGAGTTTCTCATCAATAGACACATAACGTTCGATGTTTGGCTTATTTTTAATCTCCAGTATTATATCGCTCCGATCGTTGTGGACATATTCGAAATTTTCAGGGATGGTTTCATTAACGAAAGCTTCCAATGCTGTGAATGCCAAGACAATTGCTTCTATCATTCGTTCGAGGTAGTCAAATGCTTCTTTATCTGATTGGAACGAGACCTGGTATGCGTGAGGCTTATCAATACTATTTGAAGTTCGGATTGCGCTAGCGGCTGCGAAGGCATTTGCTGATGAATCTAGCAATAACGCCGTAGCATTCGGTAGCGGAATTGTAAGCTGTTTCTTCTTCGAGAGTTGAATGACCGAAGAAACAGTGACGCGAGAGCCCTTTGGAACAAGTTGTCCCGTCCAAGGACAAGTCCAATCATCCGAAAGTCGAGTAGTAGTTTTTAACCGCCAATCGTCGTCGGCTGAATCGTTTACGGGTTGTTGTGGCTCCATATTATTCTAACCTCAGAAATACGATAGTGGCGCTAACGATGAGTACAGATCTGCCTACTTAAATTAACAATTAAGCAACTGCCTGAGCAATCTATCGAAGGCCCCTTTCGCCGTCAACAATTACACGTCTTATGAAATTTGTCGTATTTCTTCTGGTAAACAAGAAATCTCGTTGTTAGTCTTTCCTTCTCTCTGTACAAGCGGTAACCCTTGACGAATCCTGCGCAATATAAGAGTATTCATCCCAAGGGGGGCAAATGCCCGCCTATTTAAGCCCGGTCACCCTCCCCCTCCGTGATCGGGCTTTTTTACAGCATCTTTTCCGTGACTCATTTCACTGCCGGAATATTATCCCAGCGAGTTGTATAAGCAGGCGAGACATTAGCCTGCTTCATAAACCAATCTTTTGTTGGACGTTGACCTCCGAACCAGACCTTCCCATGACCACTGTGGTTGATGGCATCTACGGCTTGCATCAATATGTCATTCTGTTGCCGAGCTGCTTGGCCGTCAAACAGGTTGAGCTGCACATGAACCGGTGAGCAGAAGTCTCCGAGCATGACCCCGCCCTTGGCGTAACGGTAGCCATCCTTCCAGATCATATCGAATAGACGCGTTACCAATCCTAGAATGTTGCGGGTGTCAGAGCTTGGACAGGTTAACTTGCCGGTTGCTGCGTTGTCGTAGCTTGGACCTGATTTGTCAAAGGCGCTGGTGCGGATAAACACATGAACCATGAGCGCAAGTTGGCCCTCGTTGCGGAGCTTCTCCGTGGCCCTGGCCGCGAACTCACAGATACACTCCCTCAAGTCAGCGTAGCTCGTCAGCTTCTCCCCGAACGACCGCGAGCACATGATCTGCTGCTTGGCTGCCGAAGTCTCCTCCAGGTCAATGCAACTTTCCCCGTTCAGTTCACAGACCGTGCGCTCAAGAACCACGGAATAGCGTTGCCGAACGCGCCGCGTGTCCATCTGAGCCAACTGCAGGGCTGTGGTGATGCCTTGCTGCTGCAGGCTGAGGGTATGCTTGCGTCCGACACCCCACACCTCTGAAACGTGGGTAATCCCGAGCAGCCTTTTTTGCCGTTGGGTGTCTCTGAGGTCCACCACTCCCTGAGTCGCCTTGAATTTCTTGGCGCCATAATTGGCAAGTTTAGCCAGGGTCTTGGTGGGTGCAATACCAACACAGACCGGAACACCGACGTGTTGGACCACCGTTGAGCGGATCTTCTGCCCATACTCACTGAGTGCTGACATTCCCGAGAGATCAAGAAAGGCTTCATCGATGGAGTAAACTTCGACGTGTGGGCTGAACTGCTCCAGAGTCCGCATCACCCGTGCGGAGACATCACCATAGAGAGTGTAGTTAGACGAAAAGACCTGAATACCATGTCGCTTGATCTGGTCGATCACCTTGAACAGGGGCACGCCCATCTTGATCCCCAGGTCCTTAGCCTCTTGGCTGCGGGCGACAATGCAACCATCATTGTTAGAGAGGACAACAATCGCGACGTTTTTCAAATCGGGCCGAAATAGACGCTCACAACTGGCGTAGAAATTATTGCAGTCGACGATGGCAAATGTACGGTTCATGAGTGGCGCAGGCTATGGACGACCGTGGTTGCAACCCCAAAGACTTCAAGATCAGCATCTTCAGGTACGTCGATGGGCGCAAGTAAGCAGTTCATCGGGACCAGTCTCATCTTGGGTTTCGTTTCCAGCATTTTAACCGTCAACTCACCATTCACCGAGACGATCACAATGTCGCCATGAGACGCGCTAATGGATCGATCAACAACCAGAACATCTCCAGGAAAGATTCCAGCTTCTATCATCGAGTCACCCGTCGCCCTAACGAAGTAGGTAGCCGAAGGATTCTTGATGCAGAGGTCATTGAGATCAAGTTTCTGTTCACAATAATCGGTAGCTGGGCTAGGAAAACCTGCCGCCACAGCGTCTGAGAATAACGGGATGTCAAGTTGCTCAAACTCCCCACTTTCACCGACATTTACAACTGACATTGCCTCACCTCGTCTCCAGTCCTAATGCTTTACAAACAGCTAACAACACCTATTGTCATCTTAAGTCACTACGGTGCGAAATGGGGCATTATTTTCAGGAAAATAGATGGAAGCGCTTGGATTGGACGATAGCCAATAGATTATCTACTAAACAGGCAGGATACAGGCAGGAGAATCTGTGCTGACATGATTCACCGTATTGGCAACGACATACTCCTCAAGCAGATCGGATGGATAAGGCAGGAACAGTTCAGCGAGATTAGCAATATCGTTATTGTCACGACTCAGCCAGCGATTGAACTCGTCGTTGTGCAGGAGCACGGGCATTCGGTCATGAATCTTTTTCACCAGAGCGTTGGCAGTCGTCGTCAGTACCGTGCATGTTTCAATGAGCTCACCTGTTGGTGATTTCCAGCTCTCCCACAGACCCGCCATCGCCATGAGATCGCCGCCACGAAGTCTTATGTAATGGGGTATTTTTTCTTTCCCTACCTTTTCCCATTCGTAGAACCCACTTGCCGGGATAAGGCAGCGCCTGGTGCGCAATGCTTGTTTGAAGGATGGCTTTTCATATGCGGTTTCACTGCGAGCATTGATCATCTTGTGGCCGATAGAGGTGTCTTTCGCCCATGAAGGAATCAATCCCCATCGTAGTTGCACCAGTTCTCGAGTTTCAGCTTTGTTCTGTCGAACAGCAACGACCTGCTGACTTGGGGCAATATTGTACCGATGATTCAATACTGGTGGAGAGGTCAGCCGGTAGGCGTCCATTAACTGATCAGGAGATGCTTCTAGTACAAATCGGCCACACATGGTTTTGAGGATAGTAGTAATCTCAAGGATGCGCAACGATGAAGCTTAATTTTCGAGATGTATCTGTCGCCAAACTCCCATGCAGGTAAAAAGGGTTGCCAGATCATCGGCTGTTTTATTCAGAGAACCTTTCAAAGGGTCAACTCTGAGCCATTGCAATGGGTACATTTAGATGGTCCTTTTTCTCAGCATCCGCCCACCCCGAAAACCTGGTCGTTCAGAGCGGGGAAAAGCTAGAAGATACATCTATCTTGACAGAAACAAAAAAGATCTTAAAATAGAAGTCATTATTCTACTCTATTCTTTAGAGACTTCTGCATTGCAGAACAAACTTTCAAGGAAAGCCCTTGATCGAAAAACCCCAGGCATGGGACGTATCATTACAGGGAGAAACCGAAGCCCGGTGATCCAATCCACACGCAACCGTGGACTCCCCTGTATGCTGTAACGCCGCACCACATTTCCACCGTGGTTTTTCTTGACGGCTGACAGTTTTATCGTGCGATTTTTCTCACAGCGCACTCACATACCCAATATCCAACCTCACCCGTTTTGGCGACTGCCTCAATGGGTTTTTTCATATCTGCACATCGACCCATCCCTGCCGGGAGGAGAAATCTTCCCCGTCGTGGGGTGGACTCCTTTTTGGCTGGGGCAACCCAACAGAAAGGAGAAACACGATGTACAACAAGGTTCAACTGATTGGCAATTTAGGCAAAGACCTCGAACTGCGCTACACCCCTTCCGGGACTGCTGTTGCAACATTTCCACTGGCAACATCAGAGAAGCGCAAAAGCAAAGACGGGGAAGTTGTTGAAAAAACGGAATGGCATAAGATCGTCACCTGGCGCTTACTTGCTGAACATTGCCACGACTATCTTCTGAAGGGACGACTGGTTTTTGTCGAAGGCAAGATCCAGACGCGCTCCTATGAAGACCGGGACGGAAACAAACGTTACGTCACGGAAATCATCGCTGACCAAGTAAAATTTCTGGAAAAATGCGAAATCCAAACAGGAGGATCATCACCCGCCCCACATCAGTCAAACGACAATGGCTGGGCCGATGAGGACCCTCAATTCTAATCTCTGATCAACAGTTGTAACCCACCCCGCAGGGGAGACATTCTCTCCCTGCCAGGGGAAAACTGTCTCCCCTGTTCGGCATAAGCCAACAAAAAAAGGAGACATTATGACAACGCAACTCGCAATCAGAAGCAATCAAACCACTTCTCTGTCTATTCTGGATGAGGAGAAGATCACACTTGTCAAAAGAACAATCTGTAAAGGGGCCACCGATGATGAGCTTCAACTCTTCGTCAACCAGTGTAACCGCACCGGCCTTGACCCCTTCTCCCGTCAAATCCACGCCATCAAACGCTGGGACTCAAGTGAACAACGTGAGGTTATGTCCATTCAAACCTCGATTGATGGTTTCCGGCTGATTGCCGAGCGTACCGGCAAATATGCAGGTCAGCTCGGCCCTTTTTGGTGTGGAAAAAATGGAGACTGGCAAGAAGTATGGATTCAGGATGCACCTCCGTTTGCTGCGAAGGTTGCTGTTCTACGGTCCGATTTCAAAGAACCCCTCTGGTCAGTTGCACGGTTCAACACATACGCGCAGAAAACCAAGAAGGGAGAACTTACTCGTTTCTGGAGAACCATGCCCGACCTGATGATCGCCAAAGTTGCTGAAGCACTGGCTATCAGGCGAGCATTCCCGCAGGAATTGTCCGGCCTTTACGTCGAAGAAGAAATGGACCAGGCTGGTCCCTCTGTCGAGAAATCTCCATCGAACACGAACAATCAACCACCCGCCCTGACAAACACTTCGTCACCGACCGATCCCAGAGAGGGTGAAATCCTGATCTCCAACGGTCAGCTTAAAACTCTGGAGCGAATGGTGAAGGAAGCAGGAGCGGACCAGACAAAATTTCTCGAATATCTAGGCATCAGATCTTTTGCGGAATTGCCGCACAGTCAGTACACACTGGCGATTGATGCTCTCAAGCGAAAACAGGAAGGAAAACCAATCCAGCCACCGCAGAGTATCGAAGCTGTCCTGTCTGCACTGGCCGCTCACAAGATCGAAGCAAAACTATCCGAAGATGGAAAAACCGTCTATGCAGACTCCTATGAACATCGGAATCTGCTTCGTCAGATGGATTTCCGTTGGGACAAATCCATGAAGAACTGGTATCTGACCGTCTAACATCGACCGGCAGCACCAGATAATTGAACGATCCACCCTTCACCGGGGAGACTACATTCTCCCTAGTCGGGGTGTGTCCTGTCTCCCCTGTGCTCAACACAGACAAGGAGACAAAACCATGATCGAAAACACTATCTACGCACTCGCCAATGTCCGCATCAAAAACATCCTGACCGGAACTATCCTCGGCTCCTGCATCGTTGCTGCTGTTTGCATCGCGGGAGGTTTGATGTGA